>Ga0268357_100569_pt1 | contig 43597 bp, 29 predicted proteins | sample BioMet10_FD_192466 | JGI IMG/M metagenome (GOLD analysis project Ga0268357, IMG submission 192466) | Sewage microbial communities from Oakland, California, United States - Biofuel 10 (Illumina Assembly) | ecosystem: Engineered > Wastewater > Sewage > Unclassified | place: USA: California... | reverse complement strand
CTACTTTTTAGTTGTTTATGTAAATCTTTCAAAGAACTCCTCTTTCCGTATCCCCCTTCTTTCTGGGAATGCGGCTGCAAAGGTACGCCCTTTTTCGTTTCTACCAAATTTTTATCCCCTTTTTTTCATCCACTAAATCAAAAATAAGTCTCAATACTGCCTCAATGTTCTATTTAACAATAGTTTATTCACCTGAAAATTTATTTCATTTTAATCGTTTTATCAAGAATATCCTGCAAATTTGAGCCTATATCACCCATACAAGAAGTATAAATATCTCCTAATCCTTTTTCATTTCCAAACAATAGTAGCCGTTTTCATGAGCAATTAGTCTTTGTTTTCTGCATGTTCCTATAAATGCAAATCTATTAACAATAAACTCGCAATGGTTCCATTCATTAATTTATCACCTTTTACAGTATATTTCAATCAGATATCATCTAGCCTTGATCATATCAAATGAATGAAGCTTTAAACACGCAGGTCTACTTATCTCAATATTTTGATGAGAATCCGTGAGCAATCCACTTTGATTATTAATTTTAAATATTTGAATTGAATTACTATTCATGCAAGCACACAACAAATACCGTCCACTTGGAGAAATAGCAAAATTGCGCGGATGAGATTCTGTATAAGTAAAATTAACCATAGATAGTTTTCCACTTCCTCTATCGACCTTGTAAACAGCTATTCCTTCAGCATTTATACGAAAAGAAGCATAGACAAAATTACCATCAGTCGAAACATGAATATCTCCTCCACCGGCAGCACCAATATAGCCTGTTCCAATATATTGAACAGGCGTTAACAATCCATCCTTATACTTTAAAACCACAACATTACCCGATAATTCACAAAGCAAATAGACAAATTCTCCGTTAGGATGAAACACCGCATGGCGAGGCCCTTCTCCAGGACGCAAATTAACCATCCCTTCTTTATAATTAACTAATTGCAAAAATTCATTTTCATTGTTATATGTATAAATGCTATCTGTGCCAAGATCGTCCACAAATAATGCTTTTTCATCGGGCGAAGTGTAAATACAATGTGGATGCGATTTTTCCTGCCGCAACAAATTCAAACCATGTCCCTCATAAAAAAAAACAGAAGATACAGGTGAAAGTTCTCCGCCTTCTAGTATATGAAAAATATTAATATTACCTCCTCTATAATTAGCTGTCACTGCCATTGTTCTATTTTTATCAAGCCATATATAACAAGGTGAAAAACCATCTGTTTTTTGATAATTGATCATTGACAACTGCTTTGATTTTTTATTAAAATGGAAAGCATAAACACGAGCTTCAATTTCTTTTCTTTCACTTATCGAATATAGATAGCTCCCTTCTGCAGAAAGGCTGAAGTAGGAAGGATTTTCTATCCCAGAGACATGACTCAAAAAGGCGCTTTCCCCTGAATCCTCGTCAAAAGAATAGACAGCTATTCCTGGCTCAGACAGCTTCGCATAACTACCTACAAATAAAAATGAATTATTTGTCATACGCATACAAATTCAAATTTAGAACCACTAATATAAAAAATGTAACGCCGCAAAAAACATCAGTCATCATATGCGCACCACAGAATCCTTTGTCAAGGTTCTTCGATAAATTCATATTATTATACCCCATAATCCTAACTCTTTCAATAAGATTCATTCTTCATGTTTTCACTTATTCGATCATTACAAAAATAATTTGTTCCTACAAATTTATCTCTTTAGTCCACCTTTTCGAATTCCACGACTTTAATACTAGCTTAACCTTATTATTTGGTTCATGATTTCTAATATGTATTGTCATCTTCATTTCTTGAACAGTTCCAGGCTCCAGCCAAAAGAAATTATCGCTTGCATAGAAAGAACGAGGAACGCCTTCTACGTCCACTTGCGTCATGAATGAAGGCACTTCCCCTTTGTTTCTCACTTTGAAGGAAAGAACAGCCTCTTGATTTTCATAGGATAAGACTTTCAAATCCAATAATTCAATCGCCGTTTTATGCATCGAAGCAGAATATTTTAGCCATGGCCCTTTATTCAGCGTTGGCCAATCCGTTGGTTCTGTAATATATTTGGCATAATACTTGGGGTCTTCCATTATTTTTAATGTACGTGGCCAATATTCAGAATGTGATATAATTTGACCTGAGGTATTTATTAGAGAAACAGTAATAAAGAAATATTTCTCTTTATATGTCTCTGGTATTTGGAATTTTTCCATTTCAAGCTTCGAAACTGAAGTTTCTGTAGTAATATGTATATCTTTCGTCCCTTTCCAAATTTGTTTAAAGTCATTATCATAAATCGATACCTTAATCTGACCAGTAAACCCTGGGTGGTCAACACCATTCAATACATTTACAAATATAGGAAAAGTCTCTCCCGGAGCCCATAACAACCGTTTAATATCCAATAATACGTGAACTGGCTCATATGTTCTTTTCAAGAAATAATATGTAGCCGAAGGTTGTCCCATACCATCAACCAGATTAATAGCGGCAACTACTGGCCATGGACGTTTATAAACCCATGGCATTAAGCCTGTTGTCACAGGATAATTACTTTGTATACCTTCCGACATAACTTGATAAAATTCACCTGCGCCAACTTGTGTTGCTTCTGATATGACATCAATTGTAGGTTTAGAAATATCTTCAATATGCGAAGCTCTACTTAACATTCGAGGTACTCGTGATGGGTCATATTCTGCAAAATGATTAACGAACTCAGGATGCGACATAGCAAAATGATTGTCAAACATGCCACTTAAATCACTCAACTCTTTTGATGAAACGACTTGCTTTATATCAGCAGCATCTGTAACGCAGTGAATTCCTGTTTCAGCTATAAAAGGAACTAAACTATAACGCTTATACCACGCAGGATCAAAGTCTGGGTATAAATGAAAAGAACCATCATCCGGAGATGTCCGAAGAAAAAGGCGTGTAGGATCAAAAATAGCTAAATTCCTTTCAATAATATCCATGGATGCAGCATTTCCTATTGCATAAGGATTAAACTCATTCCCTCCACACCAAACAATTAAAGCCGGTTGATTTCTCAATCTGAAAATATTCTGACAAACTTCCGATTCCAATACGTTCTGGGGCCATTCGGGTGTTTCCATATTAGCAATGTTAAATTCCTGCCAAACCATGATTCCATATTTGGCACAAGCGTCATAAAATGCATTGTTTTCAATTAAACCACTTCCCCAAACACGAAACAGCTGAACACCCAAATTCTTAGCCATTTTAACAGCCCAATCATACTTATCAGGAGTTAAGTCATATAATGCATCTACTGGCATCCAGTTAACACCTTTCAAAAAAAACTTCTTTCCATTGACTACAAATTGCCAGTTATTCCAACGATCAGCTGTTCTTATCCCGGCACTTCTGATATGCTCTATTGTCCGAATACCAAAATTGAATTGCAAACAATCAACCTCATTCCCATTTATAAACAGCTTTACTCTCGCCAAATAGAAATCAGGATTGCCCAATCCATTAGGATACCAAAGATCAGGATTATCTAATGTAAATGTTTCTTCCAACCACGATCTTCCTTTAATTGGATGAGGATGAAATTCTTTCGTATACGCAACTTTGCCCTCTTTTATAAGATCAAGTACAACTGACACACTTTCTTCCATCCTTGCATTATTTGGCAGTTTACCATCATAATAATAAGGCAAAGAACTTCCTTTCCAGGGATGAAGCTGACAATTCAGTGAACTCTTTTCTGTAAATATTTCCAAATTAAAGCCTATAGTCGCCTTCCCTTGTTCGATCTTTTGGGTAAAAAGAAATGGCCTGTCCATATGATATTTCGGGACTATCTCCAAGCGGATATCACGCCATAAACCAAAATTAAAATATGGTTCCATAGCGCTTCCTCCTGATAAATGCCAACTCTTAACAACTTCTTTAGGTGCATACGGATTATAACTAGAATTGCCATAATTTGCAGAAGTAACCTCAACAATCAATTCATTCTCTATTCCACTTTTTATATAATGTGATACGTCAATGATTGGACCGCCAAACATCCCACTATGCTTGCCTATGAACTGTCCATTAAACCAAACCCTGGCAAAATAATCAATCCCATCAAAATTCAATAAATATGTACAGTCCTTTTGATATGTTGAAACCGTAAAATGTTTTTTATAATACCAAACTTTCTGCTCCATCTTCTCATATCCTATCGAATTAAGATGGGCATACGGATCTCCCATTATTCCAGCTTTATAAAGGGCCATTTGAACAGAAGTGGGATAATTCACCGAAAACCAGTTGCTTGATTTTAATTCAGACAAGTTGTCAACAGGTTTATCTGTAGACGAGAGTGTCCAATCATGAGACAATTCTATATGCTGGTCTCCCTCTCTCGGATAAACATAATATGGAGATTCCAAATCATTATTTTGAGCAGACAAAGGCCATGTCCACAATAATAAAGATAAACAAAATAAAGCCCTTTTAAAGAAACGCATATAATCTTATTTTCAATTTCAAATATTTAAAACCGTAGATCTCACAAAAGAATTATTTTACTCTCATTCTTTTCAAAACGTTCAAAGCATAAGTTCAGTACTACCGGAATATAAACATTCCCATTAGTATACTCCTAAAAGAGTTAATTTCGATTATTGACATGCACAAAATTTTGACATCCTCCTTTGTTTGCAAAAAAGAATGACAGTATTATCATATAATACAATAGTTTATGCATGTCTATTAATCAAAAGTATCCCCCTTTAGCCGTTATCTCTTGTGCACTTTCGCCATTCTTTACCCAACAGAAAATTTTCTTCTCGTTTTCCTTAATTTCCTCTGCTCGTATCAACACATCGTATGCAATTTCTCTTGGAATAATAAGCACACCGTCTATATCTCCCAATACAACATCACCGGGCTTAACCGTGACATCTCCAATTTTTATTGGGATTTGATAATGTGTAATCAAACAGCGTCCAAGACTTCCATTGGATATCCGATATTCATAAAAGACAGGAAAATCGGCATCAAGAATCTGATGTGTATCACGAATACCACCATCTATACAAGCACCTTTCAACTTCTTTCCTTTAGCTGTTGCCGTCATAACACCTCCCCATAAAGTAGCCTTGTCATCACGACTTGTATCCCAAATCACAAAATCGTCTTCTTTCATATCATCCAACATCTGAGTACGAAACTCCATCTCTCCCGAAATCTTTACATTTGGTGCACTTTTCACCGTGAAAGCAAAACCTGCTATAGCATGATATTCACGTAAAGGCTTGATTCGCCCAGGCAAAGCCTGCTGCAACAAGCAGAATTCGCGCATGACATCATTTACAGCTCCGGTATACAAAGCTTCATATCGTGATAATAACTCTTTATCCGGAATCAGGAATGGCTTTGTTGAAACGCCTTCACGTGCTTCTATCAACTTCTCTAAATTCATCATTCCTACTTCCTTTTTATACTGTTCAACGCTCATAATCCTATTTTTCATTTATTCTGGTAAACTCATTCCTCCATCAACATATATATCGGCTCCTGTAATATAACGTCCAGCGTCACTGCAAAGAAGCAACGCCATTGAAGCTAAATCATTCGGCTCACCAATATATCCTAATGGAATACTTTTCTCAATCGTATTTTTAACTATATCATTACTTAATACATCTCTATTTCGAATCGTGCTGATCACACCTGGGGCCAAATTATTAATTGTTATACCTTTATCACCCAACTGTCTTGCCAGATTCTTGACCATATTATACTGACCAGCTTTAGATGCCGCATAAACAATCATCTGCTTACTCGGTCTGCTTTGCTGAACCGAACCCAAAGTCACAATCCGTCCCCAAGCTTTCGATATCATATTTGGAACACAACATTGGATAAGTTCCAAGGATGAACGCAAGTTTACTATCATCTGCGAATTGAACTCGGATAAAGTCACTTCGTTCCACGCCTTCCGAACTTGGATAGAAGCATTTAGAACCAAGATATCAATATTCAATTGATTTGTTTTTCTAAATGAACAAAAATCTGCTGATAAAGAATTTGAAAGTAGATCATATTTCCACAACCAAGCTTTTCTTCCCAATTTCTTTATACTTTGACAAGTCTCTTCAGCCAAAGCATCGTTACTTCGATAATTAATTACTACATTCGCTCCATATTCAGCCAATGCCAAAGCAATGGAGCGGCCAATTCCTTGGCCCGCTCCTGTAATTAACGCAGTTTTACCTGATATATCAAATAACTGACTAACCATGCTTATTCAATTAAATACCTCCAACAATAGGATACCAATCCGGACGTCGAGGATCCTGATGAAAACGAGCATAATAATCGCCCATCTTCTCATAATAACGTTCGTATTTGACCATCTTTTCTTCATCCAATGCAACACCTAATCCTGGTCCTTCCGGAACTTTTATTGCACCATTCACATACTGCATCTTTCCTCCCTGAATAATATCATCTTCCAAATAATGATAATGAGCATCACCAGGCATAGTCATTTGTGGAATAGTTGAAGCTGTATGCAACATTGCAGCTAATTCGATTCCAAATTCAGCACCCGAATGCATAGCTACACCCAAATTAAATGTACGGCAAACAGCAACCAAATCCTTTACGCCACGCGGACCTTCCCAATAATGCAAATCTGTGAGGATTATATCAATAGCACGCATGTGAATAGATGGGCCAAGATCATCAAACTTATTCGGATACATATTTGTAGCTAAAGGAATGCGAACTTGTTCTCTAACAGCCTTCATGCCTTCAATACCCCAAGAAGGATCCTCATAATATTGAAGTTCAAGCTCTTCCATTCTATGACCGGCCTTAACAGCTGTAGCTACACTCCAAACGCCATTCGGATCAATACGCAATCCGAAATCATCACCTAACATCTTACGGCAAAGCTGTAAAACCTTAACTTCTTCCATAGGATCCATCACACCAGCTTTGAGTTTCATAGCCGTAACGCCCAATTCATCATGCAATTGAACACAAAAATTTGCCATATCCTCAGCACATTTGTCATCGCCACCTTCCGGACGATTATAGCGCCAGAAAAGATAGGCAATCATCGGAATGGAATCTCTCAGTTTTCCACCAAGCAATTGGTTCATAGGAACATTAAAAGCTTTGCCCATAATATCTAAACAAGCTATTTCAATAGCGCCATACAAACGAGAATTAGAAATATAATAAATACTTCTTAAAACTTTCATCTTGATCGCTTCCAAGTCAAAAGGATTCATTCCGACAATACGAGGTTTCAATTTGAGCAAAGCACCACGCTGATCACCACCGCCAACTTCGCCCAATCCTACAATACCTTCATCTGTAATAAGTTCAAGAATAGTTCTCAATAAATAACCTGGATGTACTCCAGTGTTATGGCGAAGCATACAGTTCATTGGAATTGCTACGCAACGCGCTCTCATGTCTACGATTTTCATTTTTTACTTTATTTTAAATGATAATTTATTATCTGTTTTTCTCCATTGGCATCTGTCCAAGAAATGCGATACTCACCTTTGAAACCTTTGAACTTAATTTGTCCATTTTTATCGGCTTTTGTAGTGAGATTGGTTTTCCATTCCTTGTTGATCAGCTCGTTCATAGCATAGTATGCAGGTTTTGGCTGCATATCTCTTGAAAATAAACCTGACACAGATGGTTCTCCAGGTGCTCCACAATCGTCTACCACATTCCACCATGTGATACCCATCATCGGTTCGATACTGAACCAAAGTCTATATAGATTACGAGTAATGATAGCTTGGATACGCTGACCCTTATAGTCATTATTAGGAGCTGTAATAGTGATTTCACTCAAATGAATCGGCAGTCCTAATTCACCAAGCATACTCATCGTCTTATGCACTTGATCAGGTGTCTGTATTTCTTTTCCTGCTGCCACATCAAGGCAGGATTGGGGATTGAAAAGGTGCATCTGCGAACCTACGAGATCAATTTGACAACCTCTCTTGCGTAGATCTTTCACCTGTGCAACATAAGCCGGATCCATGAAATAGTCATTGATATTAAGTTTTACACCATCAGGAAATGCTTTCTGCGCTACTTGGAAACCTTCGTATGTATAATCACCCGGCATAAAACCATATGCACTTTTACAAATAGCCGATCCCGGCATCATCTTACCTGAAGAATAATCATGAGCACTCTCATTGACTACATCCCAACTATTCACTCTATTGCCATAATGTTCAGCCATCTCTTGTATTCTCTTGGCAAAAAGATGCTTCATAGTCTTGGCGAGTTCGGGGAACTCCTGACTAAGTTGTTCTGCCGTTGCATTCTTATAAGCATCAGTGTATTTCTCGCATGTCTTTGTGAAGTATTTACCATTGACACGAACATTCTTCACACTATCTAAATTAGAAATATATTTCCTTACCTTTATTTGTTCATCAGGAGTCATGCATTCAGTGAAAATCCACGTAGGTATTTGCCACTCACGGCTACCCCATACTAATGGATGGCCCTGTACACGTATACCTCTACTGACACAATAATCTACTACCTTGTCAGAAGAAGGACGACGCCAATGCGGCTGATTCTTCGGATCAGTCTGTTTGTTCCAATACTCCTGAGTATCCCAATATTCCTCAGCAAAACGAGGGCGATTCGGTTCTGTTTCGAAGGTACGCCAATAGAAAGCAACTGTAGCAGAATTAAAGAGATCGCCATAGAGCTGCTTATACTTTTTATTGGCTTCAGGTGTACCCAACTGGTCATAATTGAAGATATGTGCTCCAAATACGAAATCGTTCTTAGTCTGTTCTACCGTCACCGAAGTCCCTTTCGGTACACCTGGCAGGTTCACTTCGGCTATGCCCATACGATTCTTCTCAATGTCTCTGTCTATCTTCTCTTGAACTGCAGGATTCCACAGTTTCCAATAGGCTTCACTCATTATATTCTCCTTGTCTTCTTTCGCACTTTTTGGACAAGTATATTGGGCTTGTACCAAATAAGTGCAGAGAGCCATACCAATTATTAATGTCGTCTTTCTCATAGGAATGATGTTTTATTATTTAAATAATTATAGTTCTATTTCAAATGATATTCAGTTATTTGTTTATTTCCGGATTTGTCAGTCCAAGAAATAAGATATTTTCCCTTAAAACCTCGAAATTTAATATTTCCATTCTTATCAGCTTTTACTGTCAAATTAGTCTTCCATTCACCATTAATAAGACTATTAAGAGCATAAAAAGACATTTTAGGCTTCATATTGCGAGTGAATAATCCAGAAGTCAAAGATTCTCCTTGATATCCACAACCATCTACAATATTCCACCATGTTATAGCCTTCATATTTTCGATACTAAACCATATACGATATAAGTTCCTCGCTATAATAGCTTGAATCATTTCTCCTTTATGATCCTGTGTAGGTGCAACAATTGTTATTTCACTGACACATAATGGACGATTTAGTGAAGCATAACGATTCATCGTTTCATAAGTCTGCTCCGGAGATTGAATTTGTGTGCCATTAGAAATATCTATGCTATTTTGTGCAGTCCAGATATGTCTTTGTATACCAATAATATCAATTTTTGCACCACGCGATATAAGACTTTTAATTTCATCATAATAGCCTTTTTCATCACCATCATTGATATTCATCCAGACATTTTCTGGAAGGTATTTTTCAGCTACTTTAAAATTATCATAAGTAAAATCTCCAGGCATTATTTCTCTAGAACATTTACAGACATTTGTTCCTGGGTGTAAATAACCATTTCTAAATTCTTCAGATGTTTCATTAACCACATCCCAACTTGAAACCTTTGAGCCATAATGTAGAGCTAAATCTTTTACTTGATTATTTATTAAGTTTTTCAACTTTGAACCGTATATTGGAAATTTCTTTTCTAATTCTTCTTCACTGATATTCTTATAAACATCTGTATATTGTGTTTTCGAATTTATGTCCTCAATACAGGGATATTTCTTAACTAACTTATCCATTTCTTTCTTTTCATCAGGTGTCAATAGTTTAGGAAGCCAAAGTGGCATTCCAAAACAAGCACCATATACCATGACATGACCATGAACAACAACTCCTTTATTAAGTAAATACTTTACTATAGGATCAGGAGCAGGACGACGCCAATGTGCTAAAGACATAGGATCTCCTTGCTGATTCCAAAATTCTTCGCTATCTTCAAATCCTCCTTCATAACGTGGTTTACCTTCTTCTAATTCAAAAGTTCTCCGATAAAAAGGGACCGTAGCTCTATTAAATAATGTACCAAATACTTCCTTATATTTTTCATTAAGCTCATGACTTCCCAATTGGTTGAAATTAAATATATGAGATCCAAAGAAAAAATCACTTGAAATCTGTTTAATTTCAACTGAAGCATTTTCCGGAATATTCAATATTTCAATTGTCGCATCCGATTTTCTATTTGCTTCAATATCTTTATCTATTTTAGCCTGCACCGACGGATTCCACAGTTTCCAATAGGCTTCACTCATTATGTGTTCCTTATCTTCCTTTGCATTACGAGGACAAGTGTATTGAGCCTGCACTAAATAAGTGCAGAGAGCCATACCAACTATTAATGTTATCTTTCTCATGGGGAAATTTATTTAAGATTATAATTCTTTGATTGAATATTTCCATTCTTATCTTGCCAAGTAATTCGATATAGACCTCTAAATCCTCTAAATTTAATTAATCCTTTGGAATTTACCTTTGTTCTTATATTGGTCTTCCATTCATTATTAATTAAATTATTAAGTGCATAATAGGCTGGTTTAGGTTCCATATTTCGTGTGAATAATCCAGAGACTGATGGCTCTCCCGCATAACCACAATCATCTACCATATTCCACCACGTTATTCCCATCATTGGTTTTATACTAAACCAAAGCCTATAAAGATTTTGAGCTATTACGGCCTGTATCATAAGACTCCTTTTGTCTTTTCCTGGAGATGGAATAGTTATTTCACTTAAATGAATTGGTAAACCAGCCTTTGAAATCGCATTCATTTTTTCATATACCATATCTGGTGTTTCTTGCTTTTTACCATTAGCAATTTCTAAAGATTGTTTAGGATCAAAAATATGCATTTGAGATCCCATTATATCTACTTTACAATTTCTACTTAATAGTTCACTTACTTCTTCTGCATAAAAATGATCACTCTTATAGTCATTAATATTTAAAAGTACATTGGCAGGAAATGATTTTTGTGCTATTTGAAATGCATTGTAAGGATAATCGCCAGGCAAAAATCCGTAATGGCTTTTACATAGTTTTGAATTTGGTATAATAGCTCCATTACTATAATCTGTTGCACTTTCATTTACTATATCCCAACTTTGAATACGGTCACCATAGTAATTGGATATTTCAAGAATTCTTTTTTCAAAAAGCAATTTCAAGATTTTTGTATAATTAGGTAACATACGAGCCATTTCATCTGCTGATGTTTTTTTACCTAATTCTGTAAACTCATTTTTTACCGTGGCACCTTTTCTAACCACATTCAAATTCCTTAAATTGTTAATAATAAGTTTTTCTTCATCTGGAACAAAATTCTCTATTATCCATTTTGGAATTTGAGGTCCTAATGTTCCCCATATGAGAGTATGACCATGCATTCTTATCCCTTTACTTGCACAAAATGCAACTACTGGATCAGTAGCCGGACGACGCCAATGAGGTTGCTTATACGGCTCATCAACTTTATTCCAATATTCTTCAGTGTCCCAATATTCTTCTTTAAAACGTAATCGATTTGGCTCCATTTCGAATGTTTTCCAATAGAAACCAATCGTAGCTGAATTAAATAAACTACCAAAAACATCTCTATACTTTCTATTTCTTTCAGGAGTACCAAGTTGATTAAAATTAAAGATATGAGCTCCAAATACGAAATCATGAGAAATCTGTTCAATACTTACCTCAGATCCATCTTTTATATCTAATAACGTAATGCAGCCATCGGCTTTCCTATTCTTTTCAATATCCTCATTTATCTTTTTTTGTACATTTAAATTCCATATATCCCAATATTCTTTGCTCATAACAGAATCTTTATCTTCTTCGAGACTAAGGGGAAATGAATATTGAGCTTGCACCAAATAAGTGCAAAGAACCATACCGATTATTAATGTTATCTTTCTCATAGAAATAATGTTCTATTATTTTAAATAATTATAGTTCTATTTCAAATGATATTCAGTTATTTGTTTATTTCCGGATTTGTCAGTCCAAGAAATAAGATATTTTCCCTTAAAACCTCGAAATTTAATATTTCCATTCTTATCAGCTTTTACTGTCAAATTAGTCTTCCATTCACCATTAATAAGACTATTAAGAGCATAAAATGATGGTTTGGAATCCATATCTCTTGTAAAAAGGCCTGAAACAGAAGGTTCACCTTTATAACCACAACCATCAACCACATTCCACCAAGTAATGCCCATCATTGACTTAATACTGAACCATAAACGATACATATTATGAGCAATGGTAGCTTGAATCAAACGTCCATGTTCCGTATCTCCAGGTGCAGGAATTGTTATTTCACTCAAATGAATAGGCAATCCAACATTCGACAACCTTTCCATAACTGCCCAAATAGAATCAGGAATTTGTATAGCTTCCCCAGCGGCAATATCAAAACTCTGTTGTGGATTCATTAAATGCATTTGTGAACCGATAATATCAACACGTAAACCTCGTGATAGTAAATTTTTGACCTGATTTGGATATGATTGTCGCGTATTATAATCATTAATATTTAACATAACGTTCTTTGAAAATGATTTTCCTGCAACTTTAAATGCTTCATAAGTATAATCGCCAGGCATAATACCATTTCCGATTTTATCAGTTTCTGAAATGCCATTACAACTTTTACATAATCCAGAATTAGGAACCATTAATCCTCTTTCAAAATCGACTGAACTTTCATTAACAATATCCCAACTATTTACTTTATCACCATAATAATTAGCTATTTCTACAATACGTTTTTCAAATAGACGCTTAAGTGTCAAAGCAAAATGAGGAAATTCACTATTCAATTGCTGAGTAGACATATTTTTATATGCCTCAGAATATTTTTCTGATTTATTAATTTCAAATGGATCAGCATATTTTGAGATCAACTGATCCATTTTTATTTTTTCTTCAGGCATCATATTACAAAATAGCCACTTGGGATGTCCATAAGGACTTGACCATACTAAACAATGGCCATGTACGCGAACACCTCTACTTATACAGTATTCAATCACTTGATCAGTAGAAGGACGTCGCCAATGAGGTAAAGTTGAAGGATCAGTTTGATGATTCCAAAAATCTTCCGTATCCCAAAAATCTTCTTTAAATCGAAGACAATTTTGCATCATTTCAAATTCTCGCCAATAAAATCCAACCGTTGCAGAATTAAATAATGTGCCAAAGAGTTCGCGATACTTCCTATTGCGTTCAGGAGTACCTAATTGATTGAAATTAAAAATATTTGCGCCAAAATAGAAATCATGACTAACTTGTTCTACTTTTACAGTTGTACCTGCTAAAATATTATCAATCAAAACTAATGCATCGCCTTTTCTATTCTGTTCTATATCTCTATCAATCTTCTCCTGCACCGACGGATTCCATAATTTCCAATAGGCTTCGCTCATGATCTTTCCTTTATCTTCCTTTGCGCTCTTAGGAAACGACGACTGTGCCTGAAACACAATGCTATAGAAAAGTAAACCGATAACTAATAATATTTTATTTGAATTCTGCATATTTTCATTCACTTTACATCAAACTCTAACATTTGAATCTTGCCTTTCTTCCCTTTCCAAGTTGCACGATAATGTCCTTTGAAACCACGGAAACGAAGCGTACCACTCTTATCTATTTTTGTACTGAAAGAAGTTTTCCAGTCGTTATTTATCAATTGATCCAATACATTATAAACTGGTTTTTTATTCATATCTTTATCATACAATCCTGAATAAGAAGGCTCGCCAGAAGCTGCGCCTCCATCAACTACATTCCACCAAGTTATGCCTGTAATATCACGATCACTAAACCAATAACGATAAAGATTTCTTGCAATAATGGCTTGAATATCTTTTCCTATAGCGGTTGTATCAGGTGCACAAATTGTCACTTCACTTACTTGTATCGAACGACCAATTTCTCGTAGACAATCTATTACAGCATTAATTTTTTGAGGTGTCAGCAAATCGCCTCCCTTTGCAATAAATAAAGGTTCTTTCGGATCAAAAATATGCATTTGAGCTCCCACATTATCTATGCGAACATCTCTACTTATCATATTACGTGCTATTTCAACATATCGCCTTACATAAGAAAGTCCACTTTTTAAATCAATATCATTAATATTAAATATAACAGAAGACGGAAAATATTGCATAGCCCACTTATAAGTCTTATATGTATAATCATCTGGCATTGCACCACGATTCGCTTGGTCAACAGGTTCATTGACAACATCCCACATTTTCACCCTATCACCATAACGAATTGCCAGTTCTTTAATATGATTTTCAAAATGGAATTCCATTGCCTTGCGGTCTTCAGGCATCCATGCAGGCTGTCCCCAGCTTCTACTCCCATAAATGATAGCATGTCCTTTCGGCATAATTCCTTTTTTTTCGCAAAAATTGACAACCGGATCTACCGGCGGACGACGAAAAATATAAGAACTACCTGTTTCATAACGAGGCTTACCCTGTTCAGATTCAAGAGTCTTCCAATAAAAAGCAATTGTTGCCGCATTAAATAATTCGCCATATGTATCCTCATATAGCTTATTTTGTTCTGGGGTCTGAAGTTGTCCAAACAAAAATATGTTTCCACCAAAAAGAAATGAATGTGTTAGTTGCTCAATCTTTACAATCGTCCCAGTTGGGATCTCTTTCAAATCCAATACGGCATCAGCTTTGCGATTTTTTTCAATATTCTGATCAATAGTCAACTGAACTTCAGGATTCCAAATTTTCCAATAGGCTTCGCTCATCACATTTCTGTTTACGTCATTGACTTGTGCACTTTTTCCAATCTGTGCTTGCGTTGCAAAGCAACAAAAAGACAAAACTATTGCTATTATCACCTTATTCATCTCTTCTATATATTTATAACATTACTTTATCCTTTACATTTTATCATTTCTTCTCGTAATAAAACTCTTTTAAAAAAAAGAATTTTATAGCGACAAAAACGGCTATTGCACCCATGAGATAAAATACAGACAGGAATGAAATTCCGAATGACAACCCATACGTACTTTTCAGCAATGCCAAAACAATCGGAGCAAATGCGCCAACAATGAAAGCAAATGCAGTCATAATCCCCACTGAAGATGAACGCAAATCCGGAGAAATAACATCAAACAGAGCAGCATACAAATTCGAATCATAGATTCCCCTAAAAAAACCGAACAATGCGAGCATCGTATAACTAACATATAAGTTTGATGTATAACCCATCAGAAATATAAACGGAGCACCAAGCAACAGTCCGATAAATTCAGTCTCCATGCGAATGGTTTTTCTCACCGTCGAATATTTATCGGATAATCTTCCACCAACTAAAACCCCTATAAATGCAGCTCCAAAATGATAGAACATAGATGTAAAGCCGGCCGTTGATAAAGAAAGCTGGAACTTCTCATGATAGAATGTCGACATCCAAGTCACATACCCAATATTCACGAAACACATAGCCCCAAAAGCCAAACATAACATCCACGTCGTTTTTTTCTTAAATATTTCACGAACAACATATAAAATCGAAAGCCTCACTTCTTTCATTTCCTGAGGAGTATCCTTTAAATTGAAGAACAGATAACTGCATAAAATCAACCCGCCAATTCCAAAGGTAAAGAAAGAAATCCTCCACCCATAATGCTCTCCAATATAAGCTGAAATAAATCCGCTAGCCACAATGCCTACATACAATGATGTTTGATGAATTGAAAGCGCTAAAGCCCGCGTTTTCTTATGATACTGGCTGAGCAGCGAGGTCGCAGCCGGATAATAGAAAGCTTCGCCTCCACCAGTCGTAATACCTCTTAAAATAATAAGTGATACTAATCCACCGGCAAACCCAGTACATAAGGTCCCTACACTAAATATAAATATACTTATAAAAACGATCCACTTCCTTTTTAATATATCACCTAAATATCCACCGAACGGGACCAAACATCCATAAACGATTGTAAAGACGGAAGCCACCAGACCTAATTGAACATCCGTTAATTTCAGGTCATCCTTAATCAATGGAATAACAACATTAAATACTTGCCTGTCTCCCTGATTTAAGAAATAGGCACACCATAACATGATGATCAATTTCCATTTATAATCGATATGTAACTTTCCCATTTTTAGACATTTATATTGTCTACTGTAGCATCAATATACTACAGTAGACAAAGTTAATAAGAATTAATATTAATACCCAGGATTCTGATCCTTAGTTGCATCTAATGCTTCATTGTAATTGAATTCTGTTTCCGGAATAGGCCATAACATATGTTTGTCGGCAACATCAATACCTTTAATCTTTTTAATTTGCGTCTTAGCAATGCCAAGACGAGTAAGGAACATCCAACGTTTAGCTTCATTCATACATTCATAACCTTGTTCTTTCACCAAAAGATCCATGAATTTATCAGTCGTACTATAATCAGCCAGCGAAAAATCCACAGCAGATGCAGCTGTCGGGGCATAACCATAAGCGCGCCTATGAATCATATTCAATTTTTCCATTGCATCCGCATTAGGAGCTCCGTTAGCTTTTGTTATTGCCTCCGCATATACCATCAAAACATCCGGATAACGTATGCATGGAAAATCATTACCAGCTCCGGATGGTCCGGGTGCACTAGTATCATAAAATTTAACCATCAAGTATGTATTGAAACCTAATCCTAAATTAAAAGGCAGCAGATTAAAATCTTTTCTCAAATCTTTAACATCCCATTCAGAAATAAATGAATTGGTATCTGTAGAATAAATGCCATACCAACCGCCGGCACCATACATTTTTTGCCCGTTTATTTTTGCAGAAGGATGTGCGCAAAGCATCACATATTCCCAACCATTGCCATTTGCAGAATTATCATTCTTTAAGTAAAATATTTCTTCTGTAGAATTATTAACATTCACACCAAAAATCTTGTCAAAATCACGTACGGTTGATACACTGACTAATGAATACTTTCCACTATCTATCACCTGTTTGGCAGCAGATGCTGCTTCACTATATTTACCTAATTGTAAATATACTTCCGACAAAAGGCTTAATGCACTGTATTTATTAGGTGTTCCCGCTATCCGTGATATTTCGGGCGCATTTGCTGATGCAAAAAGCAAGTCTGCCAAAATATAGCTATATATATCGTCCACACTGCTTTTAGCCAAATTATACTTACTCATATTCTCATCGGTCCGCAATGGACAAGCGCCGTAAAGTCGAACTAAATTAAAATAATCAAATGCACGAATGAAACGTAATTCACCTAAATATGCATTCTTCTTTGCGTCCGTAAGTGATGCTGCTTGCGGTAAACGCGCTATAGCAATATTACAATCGCGGATAGACTGATACAATCCTGTCCAAACTGCATTCGCTCTCGAAATATTAGTTGTGTTCAGGCCCTGATACTGACTTAATGGTTCCCACGAACCGCGTCCATAAGCATAATCGGAAAAAGCCTCCTGCATTCCTGGAAAATTCATCGTATTATATCCGGTCCGCAATTTATTGAGTGGGGCCAGTACAGCTGCAGCGGCTTCAGCTTCCGTATTGTAGAATGTTTCTGCTGCTACCGATTTCGGCTCCTCGTCTAACCAACTGTTGCACGAAGTCATGCCAACTATCAATCCTAAAGCTATTATTATCTTTTTCATATTTTATTCTCCTTACTTAAAATTGAATTTTAGCACCAACAGTTACTGTCTTCACATTCGGATAGGTCAGAAAATCCAAACCCATATTTACTCCGCCACCCCATGAACTAACTTCAGGATCAAGGCCGGAATAACCTGTAATAGTCAGCATATTTTGTGCACTCACATATATTTTTACTCCTTTTAGCCAATTCTTTACATTCCATTTTGAGACCGGTAAATTATAACCCAATGATATATCTTTCAAACGAAGATAAGAACCATCTTCCACATAGCGATCTGAATGTTTCAAATTCTGATTACGTGTGATCTTCGGATACTTTGCTGCAGCATTTTGTTCGGCTGTATTGTTAGCACTCCAATGGCTATAATAAACTTCTTTTCTGAAATTCAACGGATAATTATAATCTAAATCCTGGCATTCGGTAACATTATAAATATCATTCCCCTGACTGCCTTGGAAGAACAACGCAAGGTCTATACCCTTCCAACTAAGACTTGTCTGAAGTCCATACGTAAAGTCCGGATTCGGATCCCCGGTAATAAACTTATCTTCATTTGATAAAACGCCATCGCCGTTTTTATCTACGTATGTCAGAATACCTTTTTCATTATATCCATTTTCTTTATATGTATAGAAAACACCTAAAGGTTCTCCTTCACGAATCAAATTGACAAAATCTTCAATGTAAGCCAATCCAACGGTAGATCCATAGATATCTTTACCTCCATACAATTTTTTAACCGTATTTTTGTTAAATGCAATATTAGCAGAACCTGTCCACGTTAAATCTTTTGTACGAATAATATCACCATCAACTAAAAATTCAAAACCCTTATTTCCCATTTTACCAATATTCTCAATAGTCGTACTATAACCTGTAGAAGCCGGCATACTGACTGAATTCAATAGATCGCGTGTTGTCTTATTATAGTAATCAGCAGTTACTCTTAATCTTGAATCAAACATGCTCAAATCAATACCAACATTCCATTGCGCAGTTGTTTCCCATTTAAGATTGGAAGGCAAAGTAGTACTTGCAGCATAATAAGTTCCCAAGCCTGTACCAATAGCTTGTTTACCCTGACTTAACATATTCAATGTTGAATACGGATTAATAGCTGTAGAACCTGTCTCACCATAACCCAATCTCAATTTTAAATTCGATATCTGTTTGATATTTTTCATAAACGACTCATCAGAAATACGCCAAGCCAATGCTGCTGAAGGAAAATAGCCCCATTTATTACCTTCAGAATAACGAGAGGAACCATCTGAACGAATACTGAATGTAGCCAAATATTTTCCCTTATATGAATAGTTCAATCTACCCAAGTACGACATCAATACCCATTTCGTATAGCTCGTAGATGGCGTACCAAATGAAGCTGCAGAACTAATTTGATCTGTCTCAGGAGTATCACTGATAAAACCTGTTGCACTCATACTCATCGAACGTCCAACATATTGTTGATAGGTAAAACCACCCATTACATTCAGAGAATGGTCATGGTTGATTGTCATATCATAATTGGCAATATTTTCATTCACAATAGTAGTCTGTGTGGTTGAACCAACGCTGGCACTATTCGTTCCCCATAAATATTTTGAAGTTACGTAATCATCACTACGATAATCCAATGCTTCAATACCCACAGAAGACTTTAACGATAAACCCTTAATCGGTTTATAGGTAAGAGCAATATTTGAATTATTCAAATTTGATTTCGTCTTTGAAGATGTTTCCTTTGTAAGAACAAATGGATTTCTCAACGCATTCGACATAAACGGATAAGATAACATAATATCATTGTAACTACCATCTTCATTATAAGGTGTAACTGAAGGAGGAGCATAAACAGCTGCACCCATCAACGTACCGCCTCTATTACCTCCAGATATATTGTATGGCATCCGTTTAGCCGTTCTTGCATACGACATAATCAAATCTACATGAAACTTGTCATTAATATCATGATTAATATTACCTCTCAGATTGTATTTATCATAACTACTGTTTTCAATAATACCATCACGCAACATAATAGAACCACTTATTAATATCTTGGTCTTTTCATTTCCAGAACTGATAGATATATTGTGATTCTGAATAGGTGCACTATCAAACACAGCATCTTGCCAATCATACCCTTTACCAAAAGCGGCTACCTCAGCATCTGTAAAATAGGTTTTTCCTGTATCATTAAGCAACATTTCATTTGTTAAAGCAGCCCATTCGGATGCATCAAGCATCTCCATTTTCTTTCTCAATGACTGAACGCCATAACTTCCATCGTAAGTAACAGCCGTTCCGCTCTTGCCACTCTTTGTTGTAATCAAAATAACGCCATTAGCACCGCGAGAACCATAGATAGCAGTTGCCGAGGCATCCTTCAAGACTTCAAGTGATTCAATATCCTGACTGTTAATAGATGAGACATTTACAGGCATTCCATCTACAATATATAATGGATCATTGCCTCCGCGAATAGAGTTTGTTCCACGAACACGAATGGTAAAATCGCCACTTGGAGAACCTGTATTATTAGTAATTACAACACCTGGTACACGACCTTGCAAACCTAAAATCGGATTAGGAACAGCAATTGCCTGCATGTCTTCTGATTTGACTGAACTTAACGAACCTGTCAAATCCCGTTTTTTCATCGTGCCATAACCAACTACTACGACTTCGTCCAAAGCTTCCACATCTTCCGACAAAGAAATAGTCAATGCCGCTCTATTCTTAACGGGAACTTCCTGACTTAAATATCCAATATAAGAAAAGACTAAAACAGAATTTCCTGGAACTGAAAGAGAAAATGACCCTTTCATATCCGAAATAGTGCCCGTTGAAGTTGAGCCTTTAACAACTACATTTACACCAACCAAAGGTTCTCCAGTTTTTGCATCTGTAATTATTCCTTTCACGCCATGCTGCGCGAATGCTGTGATGCTGAGAAAAAGCATCAATAAGAAATAATAAAACTTCTTTTTCATGATACCATAATTGTATTTGTTATATTCATTATTATAAAATAATATTTTACAATGCAATATTATATACTAAAATAGTAGTGGCAAAATTTTTCAGTATAAAAATCATACTTTATGTTGTAAAACATAAATATAAGGAGATATAATATAAAAAGATTAAAAAATAAGTATGAATTCATACGCTGTTATGCTTTGTATAAAAGAAAATTGCACCAAATACAATTGTCTTCGTCAAAAAATAACATGAGTCAAATCAAGATTCAAATAATTATTCTAATTTTGCATTATAAAACAGAATAAGATAAACAAAAATTTATTCCTATTTGTTTTACAATATAAAATAATAAATATTATGATACAAGTAATAAACAGAGCGCTGAACATTTTAGAGGTGATTGCCAACAATTCTGACAAAGAACTTGGGTTGTCAGAAATTGCTGATGAAGTTGAACTGAATCACGGTACATGCGCAAATATTCTAAAGACTTTGGTAAATAGAGACTATGTGGAACAAGTTGGAACAAAAAAAGGCTACAAACTAGGTTATATGTCATACCAACTAACAAACGCAAAATCCTATTATACAGATATATTAAGCATATCCAAGAGCTTAATGGATGACCTCAGAGACGAAATCAATGAAATGGTCATTCTTTCCATTATAAAAAGCGGAAAGCGTGTTTTGCTTTATGAGGCTCCCTGCAACCATACATTACAAATACGAACAACTCAGGAGTCGAGTATTTACCGTGCAACAACCGGACGGATGATCTTAGCGCACTATTCGCCTAAAGAGCTGGACGATCTGATTGAAAAAATCGGACTCCCAACTGAAAAAGAGTGGCCCGAAGTAAAAAGTAAGTCTGATTTAATACAATATTTAAATCAAATAAAAACAAACGATGTTGAAATCACTCTAAACCTTAATCATGTGGTTGGCTTAGCAACTCCCATTTATAAAAAAGGGACTGTTATTGCCAGTCTTGGCATATATTTACCGGATGTTCGCTTTGGAAAAACCGAGAAGAACGACATCATCAAACAACTAAAGAAAACGACAGCACTTATCAATGACCGAATTGCCAAATCAAAAAAAGAGTAATAATTGCTATCACTTTCTATCGCTATCCCAGATAAATAGTATTGTTTATCAAAGAGTAAAGTTTCTTCGATTAAATGCTTTTTATTATTTCACGTCAGTAAATAACTACATCACATCAGTAAATAACTATTTACTGGCACAAAACTCTTATTTACTGACAGCATATAAAAATATTGTCCTTATCTGCCTGTCTTTTCATCAGAACCATTCAATGTTTTTATCAGGACTACTTCACTTTAGGCGACTGAACATCAGAAAAACTTAATTGCCTTAACGGTCTAAGTTTTACTTCACTATTAAGGCCGGAAGGAAGTGAAGCCCAGTGACCGTAAGTAGTCTTCTGGTAATTCAGATCCACAAAATTGATCTCTTTGAAGATACGCCAGTTCACACCTCGACGATCGTAGTCGGCTATACGGTTAGCGGTAAGGTTTGTCACTTCAATTTCAATGACATTCTTTCCAGTATGAAGGTATCTCCCAACATATAGACGGAACGGCACAGCCCAAACTGTCCCGACATCGTGACCATTTATTTTAACGCGGGCACTCTCACGCACATCGCCCAGGTCCAAAAGCCACTCGTCGGCATGGACCTCTGGAAGATTGAGAACTAACGAGTAGACTCCGGTTCCGCTATTACGCTGCATATCGGGAAATGGAAGCGTGGTCCACGACACCGGACAGTCAATAGCAAAAACGCCGTCGATAACCGGATCGCTTTCAACAAAACGTAAATTCCATCCGTGTTCGAGCGAAAAACTGAAAGGCTGTTCTGTGAAATAACGCCAAGAGGTAAGAGTACCTGAAGGACGACTGGTATAAGTTTTAATAATCATTGACTGACCTGACGAAAGTTGTAGATACACTTGCAAACGGCCGTTGCGAAAACAGGTATGTGCCATACCACTCCTGCCGTCCATAGGATCATAGAACACAGCCAGACTATCGGATACGCCAAGCGAGACCCAGCCATTAATATCTTTATCCTGCAACGACGAAATAAAATAGATATGACCTGTAGAGTCAGCACGGCGGATACAATGCAGGCCGAAGTGGGAGGTCAGCTCTTCAGGCACAGCCTTGCAGAACGACAACGTAGAAGCATAGTCGCTGCCGGTAATAATACGACCATTTTTAAAAGATGTAGCAATGGCAGTCGCAAAAGAGACTTTCGGAAGTCTGGCGGAGACTTTACTGAACAATGTACGACGTGAAGCAAGATGGCCATAACCGGGCACATCCTTCGGATAATTTCCAACAAATACTATATCAGCTCCCTCACCGGCCAGTTGCATAAGATGATACAACACCTTGTCAGGCATCAAGCGAACGGCAGGGATGATAATCGCTTTGTAGCGTGTTCCGCCGCTAGTGACCAGCCTGCCACCCTCGTATCGGGTACCAAGAATAAAGGCGTCCGAAACATAATCGACATCATAGCCACTCTGTGTCACTTTGTTAATAATATCAATGAATTTAGGCGCACGTTCTTTCATATTGCTGATTTCGAAAGCCAAATATCGGCCGGGCTGCTCTTGCCAAATATCATATATAGGAAGATAAATCAGGAAATCATTATCAGGCTTGCCACTCTGGAGGAACGACTGGCAACGGGTAATATATTCAAAGAACGCAGGTGCATCGCGCCAGATACTGTTAGTTGGCGACATATTAACAGAGGCGTAGAACAGCCATCCCGGCCAGGCTGCTTCGCGAGGTGAATAGGGTGTGCCATGAAAGAAGATATGGTTCACACCGGCTGCAAACATCAGATCAACATCGGGCTTACATTGCGAAAGTGACGTACGGAAATGCTCGGTAAGCCAGGTCAATGTTTCAGCGGAAGTGTATTGCTTTCCAGAGATATGCGCAGCAGAGGAGGCATATTTCATCATCGAGAGATCTGAATAATTCACGCGGGTAAGCGAATCCTGGCGCAAACCAGGGATATTGAACTGCGATAAACCAAATCCTTCACATTCGGGAATATCTACAGAAGCATAGAGGTCGATCAGATTACCCGGTGAACCATGAGCCTGATTGCGTGTGATAACGCCATGACTATGCGCCCAGTGTGTCCACTGGCGGGTGAAGTTATACTGAAGCATATCAGAAAGCGTCTCACGATAGTCAGATACAATACGGGCGGTAACCTCGGGACGCGAGCCGTCAGAAAGACGTGTTGCATCAAGAAACTCCGGGAAATGATCTTCCAGGCGATAACCACGGCGGCGAATAAATTCGTTAAGTAGCGATGGCGACCAGTCGGCAATATATACCTCGTAAGAATCATTGAAAAATGTATGCGGATAAGGTGTAGCAGAAGCCTTGAACGCCTGCTCGAAATTCGCCAGATAATGGGCTACAGCAGTAGATGAAAAATGGTCAAGCACCAATCCTTCTCCACCGGGCGAAGCACGCTTAACCTGTTCGAACGACTTTCCGTCAAACAAGGCAATGATACGCCACGAACCTTCAGGCGCAGTCCACAATAAATGTTTACTGTGCACTCTGGAAGTAAGGTTCACTACTTGTCCGCGATCGGAATAAGCCATAAGACGCGAGAGTTTTGCTACAGATTGCTGCTTCACGTCGGCAGGTTCTATAGCAACATCCAGACGTTGGCCCTTTTGGAGCGTATACTCTTGGAAAATAGCTTTAGTTGCAGCATCGGCGATGCTGACATACGGACCACCGAAAGGCCAGCCGGTACCCGTGTTCATGTCAGCCTCAATATGAAGTCTACGACATTCATTCTCTGTATATTGGAGCATCTGCATCCAGCGAGGCGAAAGAAACGGGATATCATGAGCATCATTGCCCTGCACTCCATAAATCGGCGTAATCTCAACTCCGCGCAAACCGGCTTTAGCATACTGCTCAAGATTATAAGAAAGATTCTGGCTGTCGACAGCATTGCCGAACCACCACCAGCGTGTATAAGGATGTGCCTCGGTTTGAGCTACAGGCCATTGCTGGGCGAAAGAAGCAAAAGTTGAAAAAAAGATCAAGATACAGATTGCTGCTCGTTTCATAGGAATATGATTTATTAATCAATGCAATATTCGCAAAAGTTAGCGACGCTGGCAAGCAATCTTGGATTTATTTAGCGTAAATATGGCACAAATGACGTATCTTTGCTCAACGATTAAAAACGACAGAGATGATCTACAACACGACCTTTCACATTGAACAGACAATATGGAACGAAAGCCTGATGTTCCTCAAACACGAATATATCCCGAAAGCAATGGCCGACGGAAAGTTGCAAAGGCCAATGTTAAGTCGTGTAATGCGCACTGACGAACACGAAGGCATCAGTGTAGCCCTACAATTCCATGTAGCCGATGAAGAAACATTGTCGGCGTGGTTCGATACAACAGGTCACGAGCTACACAGACAGCTAATGCTCCGCTTCGGCAACGCAATGATGGGCTTCAGCACGATGCTCGAAGAGCTCGATTGGGAAAAATAATCATTAAAAGATTATGGAGGAGATAAAAATCAAGCGCGAACGAATAATTCTGGGCATTGATCCCGGTACAATCATTATGGGATACGGATTATTACGAGTCGTCGATAACAATCCGTCGATGGAGACTATGGGGATATTGCAGCTTAACAAGTATGAAAACCAGTATCTCCGCCTGAAGAAGATCTTCGAACGTGTCACAGGCCTGATAGACGAATATCGTCCTGACGAACTGGCTATTGAAGCACCATTCTTCGGGAAAAACGTACAGAGTATGCTTAAACTGGGACGGGCACAGGGAGTAGCTATGGCGGCAGCACTCGAGCGTGATATCCCTATATTTGAATATGCTCCTCTAAAGATAAAGCTCTCAATAACAGGCAATGGTGATGCATCAAAAGAACAAGTCGCCGGAATGCTACAGCGTTATCTGCATATTCCACAGGAATCAATGCTGCCGCAGCTAGATGCCACTGACGGGCTGGCTGCCGCTCTTTGCCATTTCTTCCAACTTAAAAATCCCATTTCCGACAAAAAATATATCGGCTGGAAAGATTTTATCAACAAAAACCCAGGAAAAATCCGGAAATAAATAAGCACGGAACCATATTGTGGTCCGTGCTTAAATACAAATATAATATTAGTTTTTATACAATACCCTGAGCCATCATAGCTTTTGCCACTTTCATGAAACCTGCAATATTGGCCCCTTTGACGTAGTTTATATACTCGCCTTCTTTTCCGTGTTCGACGCATTGATGATGGATATCGCTCATAATCTGATGCAACTTTGCATCAACCTCTTCGGCTGTCCATGAAATATGCATAGCGTTCTGAGTCATTTCCAGGCCTGATGTGGCAACGCCACCGGCGTTGACTGCCTTGCCAGGTGCAAAAAGCTGCTTGCGAGCAATAAACAGATCGACAGCTTCAGCTGTACAACCCATATTGGATACTTCAGCAACACACAAGGTTTTGTTCTCAATAAGCACACGGGCGTCAGTTGCATCAAGTTCGTTTTGTGTAGCACAAGGAAGAGCAATGTCGACCTTTTGTTCCCAAGGCTTACGCCCGGCAAAAAACTTGGTATTCGGATATTTCTCAACATAAGGAGCGACAACATCATTACCTGAACTACGCAGTTCGAGCATATAATCAATCTTATCCCCGGAAACACCGTCAGGGTCATATACGTATCCGTCAGGACCGGAGATTGTAACAACTTTAGCTCCCAATTGAGTAGCTTTAGTCACAGCACCCCATGCTACATTTCCGAAACCGGAAACAGCAATAGTCTTTCCTTTGATCTCAATCCCGTGAGTCTGCAACATCTGATGAACAAAATAGAGTGCACCGAAACCTGTAGCTTCAGGACGAAGGATCGAACCGCCAAATTCCATTCCTTTCCCTGTAAAGGTTCCAGTGTTTTCGCGTGCCAGCTTTTTATACATACCATACATATAACCTACTTCACGACCGCCAACACCAATATCGCCTGCCGGAACATCCCGGTCCGGACCCAGATTCTGCCATAACTCGAGAATAAATGCCTGACAGAAGCGCATGATTTCGGCATCGCTCTTTCCACGGGGAGCAAAATCAGAGCCACCCTTACCACCGCCCATAGGCAATGTGGTCAATGCATTTTTGAAAGTCTGCTCGAATCCCAAGAACTTTAAGATAGAAAGATTTACTGAAGGATGAAAACGAACGCCTCCTTTATACGGGCCAATGGCATTATTGAACTGTACACGATAACCCAAATTTATCTGGACTTCGCCTTTGTCGTCAACCCACGGTACACGGAAAGTGAAAATACGCTCCGGTTCAACAAGACGTTCGATAATTTTTGCTTTCTCAAATTCCGGATGCTGATTGTAAACCTCTTCTATTGATAAAAGAACTTCTTTAACGGCTTGCAAATACTCCTTTTCTCCAGGATGCTTTGCTTCTAATTCTGATAGAATTAATTCAGTCTTCATAGTATATACAATTTCTTATTAATTGACATTTTGGTCGCAAATATAGGTATTACCTTAGAGATAACAAGTACTTTTGCTTACTTTTTGTCAACTTTTTTTATGTTCTTGAACATGTTTGCACAGAATATATCATCCCTTGAGATGTTTTTCGGATAACAGTGCAAAGTAAATACATCAATATTTCTTACCTTTACAGCCCGTAGGCAAAGTGAATGTGGCGTTGTCGCGGGATAAAGAATTTTAATGATCAATTATGAGCGGAGTTTCTGACTTTAAGAATGTAGCGTTTAAAGACACTTCATTCGCAAATCTGATGAATAAGCGTATATATAATGTACTGCTTATAGCTACCAAATATGATTCATTCATGCTTGAAGACGACGGACGTGTAGATGAACAGATCTTTAACGAATACACAGCCTTAAGTCTGCGTTATCCGCCTCGTTTCACACAGGTCACCAGTGAAGAGAAAGCACTGGCAGAACTAAAAAACCGAAATTTTGAACTTATCATCTGTATGCCGAACATGGACAATCGCGATATCTTCGCTGCCGCTACAGAAATAAAGATACATTATCCAAACATCCCGATCGTCGTTCTTACACCATTCTCGAAGGAAGTATCCAAGCGTATATCCAACGAAAATATGAGTGCAATCGATTATGTGTTCAGCTGGCTTGGAAATTCCGAATTGCTAATGGCAATCATCAAACTGATTGAGGACAAGATGAATACGCCTGATGATACAAAAAGCGTTGGTGTACAGATCATCCTGCTCGTCGAAGATTCGATAAGATTCTATTCGTCGGCATTACCGCATCTATATAAATTCGTACTGGAACAGAGCCAGATGTTCGCCAAGGAAGCGCTCAATGCTCATCAACAGACATTGCGTATGCGCGGACGCCCTAAAATAATGCTCGCACGCTCATACGAAGAAGCCGTGGCTATTTTTAATCAGTATCGCGACTATATGCTGGGAATCATCTCCGATATGAGTTTCATGCACGACAATGTAAAAGATTCGTACGCCGGTTATAAATTTGGACAGTATGTACGCAAAACAGGATTAATCATTCCTTTTGTTCTCGAATCGTCTGAACAATGCAATGCTGTATATGCCAAAGAATTAGGAGCGTCTTTTATTGACAAAAACTCAAAGAGCTATCCGCAAGATCTGAAGAAAAAAATTATGGAGCGATTCGGATTTGGAGATTTTGTCATCGTGAACCCGCAAACAAAAGAGGAGATCATGCGCATCAAGGACTTGAAAGACTTGCAAAAAAAGGTATTCCAGATTCCTGATGATTCACTGGTATATCATCTTAGTCGGAATCACTTTTCACGCTTTTTCTATTCGCGGGCGATGTTTCCGCCAGCCGAACTGCTTAAGCGGGTAGATGTAAGTGATTACGCGAATATGGATGAAGCACGGAAATTGATTTTCGATGTAATCGTACAATACAGACGGATGAAGAACTCAGGCGTCGTGGCTGTTTATCAAAAAGATCGTTTCGATGAATACAGTAACTTCGCCCGCATTGGTGAAGGATCACTCGGAGGCAAAGGCAGAGGTCTGGCTTTCATCGGAGCGATGGTGAAACGTTATCCTGATCTCGAACAAGACAATTTTGCCGTAAACATACCGAAGACGGTGGTAATCTGTACGGATATCTTTGATGAGTTTATGGATAATAATGAATTGTATCCTATGGCTCTAAGTGATGTCGACGACGATACGATTCTGCGCTATTTTCTCAGAGCCAGCCTACCGTCGCGACTTATAGAAGACCTGATGGCATTCTCCGACGTGGTGAAAAGTCCGATTGCCGTGCGATCGTCGAGTCTGCTGGAGGATTCGCATTATCAACCTTTTGCAGGGATTTATTCAACATATATGGTACCGAAGCTTGACGACAAATATGATATGCTCCGAACCATTAGTGACGCAATAAAAGCCGTTTACGCGTCAGTATTCTATCACGACAGCAAAGCGTATATGACAGCTACATCGAACATTATAGATCAAGAAAAGATGGCTATTGTACTACAGGAAGTTGTCGGCAACAAATACAATGACCACTTTTATCCTACCATCTCCGGTGTGGCTCGTTCGCTCAACTTCTATCCTATTGGCAATGAAACAGCTGAAGACGGAATAGCTGACATCGCATTAGGGCTTGGAAAATATATTGTTGACGGTGGACAAACATTACGTTTTTCACCGCGATATCCGCATAATATACTTCAGATGAGCACGATGGATTTTGCTCTGCGTGAAACGCAAACGCGTTTCTATGCCCTTGACCTAAAGAATCTGGCAGAACAGTTCTCGGTAGACGATTCCTTCAATTTATTGCGCCTCAGCATTAAAGATGCTGAGACCGATAAATCTCTAAAATATATTGTTTCAACTTATGATCCGTATGATCAGATCATCCGCGACGGCTACTATCCGGGCGGTAGAAAAATTATATCCTTCGTTAATATTCTCCAGCACGACGTATTTCCGTTGGCGGATACGCTTGATAAAATTCTTCATGCCGGACAAGAAGAAATGGGACGACCCATAGAGATTGAATTCGCTGTAAATATAGATCCGGAAGATACAAGCAAGGCTACATTCTATCTGCTTCAGATTCGCCCAATAGTAGACAGCAAAAGAGAAATGGAAGAAGACCTGACAAAAGTTCAGAAAGAGGATACGCTTCTACAGTCAACCAGTGTACTTGGTCATGGCATCGTATCGGACGTCAGCGATATCATCTATGTGAAAACAAAAGAATTCAATTCGTCAAATACCCAGGAAATTGCTTACGAGATTGAGAAAATAAATCGTAGCTTTACCTCTCAAGAAAAGGGTTATGTGCTGGTAGGCCCGGGACGTTGGGGAAGTAGCGATCCATGGCTTGGGATCCCGGTTAAATGGCCGCACATAAGCAACGCACGCGTCATTGTTGAGTGTGGCCTGGAAAACTATCGTGTCGATCCGAGTCAAGGCACACATTTCTTCCAGAACCTGACATCGTTTGGTGTAGGTTATTTCACAATCAACCCATTCAAAAATGACGGATGGTTTGATGAAACATACCTGAACAATATGACTGCAATGGAAGAGACTAAATTTCTCCGGCATATCCATTTTGACAAACCGATAATAATCAAAATGGATGGCAAAAAGAGTATGGGAGTGATACTGAAACCAACTCAAGAAAAATAAAAATGTTCTGTTTACAAAATGTATATCTGGCAAAGACGGTGCCTTTTCTCTTCGGATGGCTAGGTGACCGATTATTAGGCGATCCTGCAGGATGGCCACATCCGGTCATTGCTTTCGGAAAAGTAATTGCTTATGGCGAGAAACGACTCAATAAAGGACGCAATCGTGCGCTCAAAGGAGGACTGATGGCTGTAGTTCTAATTGTCGCTGTATATTTTGCCTGCCGGGTCCTTTTAAATTGGGCTTTTGATATTAGCGAATATCTTTATGCTATATTTACGGCTATCGGCGTATTCTACTGTCTCGCAGGAAAAACACTAATAAGGGAAGTGAAAGCGGTATTCGATGCTGTAGAACGAAATACTGAAGAGGGAAGACGTCAAGTGAGCCGTATTGTAGGACGGGACACGTCTGATCTCTCCGCACAGGAAATACGCGCTGCTGCACTTGAAACTCTAGCAGAAAATCTGAGCGATGGCGTAATAGCACCGATGTTCTGGTTCATACTGCTTGGACTCCCGGGAATGATGGCCTATAAAATGGTAAATACGCTTGATTCAATGATCGGATATAAAACGGAGCGTTATATGGCTTTTGGAAAAACTGCCGCGAGGATTGATGATGTGGCAAACTATATCCCGGCAAGAATAACAGCTGTGTTGATGCTGCTCGTCAGCGGTAATTTGAAGAAGATACGTTTTGTTCAGCAGTTCGGATCTGCTCATTCCAGTCCCAATTCAGGTTACCCGGAATCAGCATTGGCTGCGATATTAAACTGCCGCTTCGGAGGAACACACAACTATTTTGGTGAGGCGTTTATTAAGCCATATATTGGGACCAACGAGCGCCCTTTTACAACAGGCGACATGACAATTGCTGCCAATGTCAACAACAACACAGAGCTGGCGTGGGGACTCATTGTGTGTATTTTATCAATGATAATTCATTAAAAACAACAATTATGGAAATTAGATTAAACAAAATGCTCAGCGATGCCGGACTATGCTCGCGCCGTGAAGCTGACAAATACATTAAAGAGGGCCGCGTACGGGTCAACGACGATCTTCCACGCGTAGGGCAAAAAGTGACCGAAAACGACAAGGTCACGTTTGATGATATTATTGTGAATATAAGTAAACAGTCTATCAGAAAAGCTAATGCCGAAGCTGTAACAAAGCCTAAGCTTTCGGACAATAAGAAAAAAGGAATTATTTCCAGTGAAGTCAAAATGCCGGGAATAAAATCGGAAAAAAGAAGCGGTCTGCGCCCCGGTAAATACGGCAAATACAATAAATACGCAGCCGCTCGCGCCCATGCCCGCGAGATAGCTGCCACTGAAGATGATACAGCCTCTACTGGCGAATCACGCAAAACCAGAGGCAGCAGAACACAACAAGGACGCACATTCGAGAAACATACCGAAAAAAGTTCCCATGAAAATAGTGCTGAGAGCCGTCCACAAAGAGAACGTACTCGCCAAAGCCGTCCGCAGGAAGATCGTTCAAAAAAAGGCTTTCCTGAAAACCGTCCAGAAAGTCGTCGTCCACAAAGACCGGCAGGTCGCAATAATAGAATAAAAAGAGATCGGTAATGTCAACAAAACATATCACACTCATCACCGGTGGCGAGCGATCAGGAAAAAGCCGTTATGCGCAAACTCTAGCATTGTCGCTCGCATCGAATCCGGTGTATCTGGCTACCTCACGTGTGTGGGACGAAGAGTTCCATCAGCGCGTGTTACGCCATCAAGCCGATCGCGGAACGCAATGGACAAATATTGAAGAAGAGAAATATCTGAGTCGCCACAACCTGGCAGGCCGTGTTGTTGTGATTGATTGCGTTACACTCTGGACCACCAATTTCTTCTTCGATAACAAAAGCGATATTGATCTTTCACTAAAGGAGATAAAAGAAGAATTCAATAAACTGTGTGCCGAAGAAGCATACCTTATCTTTGTAACTAATGAAATTGGCATGGGAGGTGTTTCGACGGATGAGATACAACGAAAGTTCACCGACCTTCAAGGCTGGGTAAATCAGTATGTAGCTTCAAAAGCGAATGAAGTATTTCTAATGGTCAGCGGCATCCCATTGAAAGTTAAATAAAAAAAGCATTGTACACGAAAGAAACAAAAAACACGCATTTGTGGATCTGAAATATTAAAATATATATCAAAAAGTAAGCACATATAGTCTGTTTTACTAAAAATATCAACTTAAAGAGTTACACAAATCCGTAAAAAGTAGAATTTTAATCTCATAAAGTTTGTTATTTGCAAAATCTTCGTTTATCTTTGAACATCTGAATATGTATTATTGAATTAATACAATTTAAATCACAAAGGCATGGAAAACGAATTTACAATGAACGCCAACACAGTGGTGGCCTTTTTGCAAAAGCCTTCTGACACATTTACGAAGGCTGATATTATTTCCTTTATTAAAGCAAAAGGAATTAAGATGATCAACTTTATGTACCCGGCAGGTGACGGGCGTCTGAAAACACTAAACTTTGTCATTACCGATGAGGCTTATTTAAATGCCATCCTCACATGTGGCGAACGTGTAGACGGTTCCAGTCTGTTTCCATTCATAGGGGCAAGTAGCAGTGATCTGTATGTTATTCCACGTTATCGAACCGCCTTTGTTGATCCGTTTGCCGAAATCCCCACACTGACCATGCTCTGTTCATTTTTCGACAAAGAAGGCGAACCTCTGGAAAGTGCGCCGGAGCATACGCTATATAAGGCAAGAAAAGCATTCACGAAAACGACGGGTATGACGTTCGAAGCTATGGGTGAATTAGAATATTATGTAATCTCAGACGCCGAAGACTTATTCCCTGCAACCGATCAGCATGGCTATCATGAATCGGGTCCTTATGGAAAATTTAATCAGTTCCGCGCACAATGCATGCAATATATTGCGCAAACAGGCGGGCAAATCAAATATGGTCATTCAGAAGTAGGGAATTTTACAATGAACGGCAAAAATTATGAACAAAATGAGATTGAGTTTCTTCCTGTGCCAGTCGAAAAAGCGGCCGAACACCTGATGATCGCTAAATGGGTCATTCGCAACCTTGCCTATGAATACGGCTATAACATAACGTTCGCTCCAAAGCTTGTGGCTGGAAAAGCAGGTTCCGGACTACACATTCACATGCGAATCATGAAAGAAGGGAAAAACCAAATGCTTCACAATGGAGTTTTGTCTGAAACAGCGCGCAAGGCCATTGCCGGAATGATGGATGTTGCTCCATCTATCACAGCTTTCGGAAATAAAAATCCAATCTCATACTTCCGCCTGGTTCCTCATCAGGAAGCTCCTACCAACATTTGTTGGGGAGACAGAAACCGTTCTGTTCTGGTACGCGTCCCACTGGGATGGACAGCTAAAAAAGAAATGTGCATGCAAGCAAATCCACTGGAGACCTCCACATATTATGACACGACACAAAAACAGACGGTTGAAATGCGCTCGCCGGATGGATCAGCTGACATTTATCAGCTACTTTCCGGATTAGCTGTAGCATGCCGTCATGGTTTCGAAATGACAGATGCATTAGACGTCGCCAAAAAAACTTATGTAGATATAGATATTCATCAGGAACCCAATAGAGCTCATTTAGCTTTGCTCGGTGAACTTCCCAGCAACTGCATGGCTTCAGCACAGTGTCTGAAGCATCAGCGTGCAATTTTTGAACAGTATGGTGTGTTCAGTCCCACCATGATCGACGGCATCATCAACAATCTCGAAAGCTACAACGACGGGGAATTGCGTGAATCATTAATCCGAAATTCGCAAGACGAAGAAGAACTACTGGCCAAATACTTCCATTGCGGTTGACCCCTTGATTCATTCGCTGACACTTCTTCCTGTGGCGATGAAATAGCTTGTCCGGCTATTAAGATATTGTGTTACTGCATCCGTATACTGGTCGCGAGCTTGTTGACTCTGCGACTGGGCTCCCAATAAATCGCTCATCGTTGAAGTACCTGCCTGATAATAATCTTCGTTGAGACGAAGATTCTCAGCGGATTTCTCAAGACTTTTCCTTGCAAGAAGGATCTGCTTATATGCATTATCAAGATTATTGAACGCATTTTGCATCTGAATAAGAAGCATTTGAAGGTTATCCTCGCGATCCTGACGGGCGATCTTTTCAGCAATCTTCTGACGCCGGACGCTATGGTTGCTCCCCCACCAGTCACTGATAGGAATATTCACAGTAGCAAGGCCTAACACTTTCACATGTCCCGTATTCGATAAGTCCTGATATGCACTTGCTGCACCTATAGCCACCGACGGCAATAAAGCTCCTTGTTTGAGTTTTCTTTGCAAAACACTGGCCTCAACATTCTTATCAAGTAATTTTGCCTCCGTGCGATTATCAAGCGAAGCCTCATGATCAACAAGATAAACAGATGGCTCCGGCAGATTACTGATAAGAGTTGTATCAATATGAATATCTTCTCCGAAAATACCTACGTATTGTGCAAGGACCATCTTGCACAATTTAATTCCATTATCCAGTTTGAGCCTGTTCGCAGCGACCTCATTCTGCTTCAGTTCGACACTGAGCACATCGTTTTTATTGCTGATTCCTACCTTAAAAGAATTCTCCGCATCCTGATGAATGCGTTGCAACTGTATGTCAACAATATCGAGGGTACGTTGCTTCTCACAAAGCGAGAGCAATTGATTATAATACGACTCGGTCGTGCTAAGTATATCATCCTTCGATTGCTCTAGCTGGAGTCGTCTGACATCAGTCTGCAATTTAGCCAGTTTGTTTCCATTAATGATTTGCCCGCCGGCAAAAACAGGCTGCATCGCCATCAGATTCACCATTGTTCCATGATTAATGGCTTCGAGAGTGAACGACGTAGGCAATGAAGCCAAAGCAGAAGGATCAAGTCCGAGTTTAGAAATGATACTTCCAAGTTGTTGTTGATCTTCCTGCGTAAGACTTATCTTTTGTGTCAACAAATTATTAGAACGGAAATAAGTTCCTGAAGCAGAAACCGTAGGAAAATATTTTGAAAAAGCCTCTTTCTCCTGTTCTCTGGCTTGCTCAATGGCAAGCCGTCCATTCTTGATCTTAACATTATTATCCAGAGCCATCTGCCGGCACTCAGCAAGTGTATACACTTTTTGTGCCTGCAAAGAAGGAAAAACAAACGATCCGGCACAAAGAATCAATATATATAACCTATTCATATTCATCGGTAATTTATTTAGAACCCATTGACGAATGGAACGAAGCAAGCATTGCGGTTGCGCGAACTCCTTCATTTTTCAGTTTACGTTTCTTATCTTCGATACGGAAAATCATCCAGTACCCTACAGGAATTATAGTGATGATAAAGAGCATGGAAACAATTGTTCCAAAACAGACAACAACACCCATTGGTCCCCACATTGGTGAGTTCTGAATCACCATCGGAACAACGCCCATAGAAGCAGCAGCACTAGTCAGGAATATTGGACGCATCCGTCGCTGAGCCGCTTGCAAAGCTGCATGTTTAGCACTCAAATGATGCTTTATACGCAATTCTTCAGCATAATCGACCATGATAATGCCATTACGTACAATAATACCCATAAGTGAAATGATACCTAATATTCCTGTCACACCCATTTCCTGCCGCATGATAAACACACCCAAGGCAGACCCCAGAAGCGAGAACATCAGGGAGAACATAATGAGCATTGAAAGGCGAATATCCTTAAGATGGAAAAGCAAAATCACAAAAATCACAAAAATAGAAATTACCAGTCCACTATAGATCTGCGGCATAAATTCTTCATCGCTCGCACGTTGTCCGCCGGACTTCATGGTGACTCCTTCAGGCATATGAATGGTTGAAAGCTCTTTGATTACATTGTCGGTTACATGGTTCAAATTCACGTTTCGCTTAACATCCGCAAGTACAGATATCGTGCGAACGCCATTGCGCCTGACAATCTGCCCTTCACTCCAATCCGGTTGTACTTTTGCAATCTGACGAAGTGGCACATTAACGGAAGGTAATACTCCACTAACCGTTGCATTCTCAATATCTCCGGGGTGTTGCAGTCCAAAATGATTATCTTTAAGCATCACCTGAATGGGATAATCACCTTCCCAAACTGTTGTCAACGGAATACCTGTACCAAAGCGAGTAGCCAGATTCATGGAAAGCATGCCTTTGCTCATTCCCAGACGAGTGGATTCATCATTATCAAGAGTAACCTTCATTCCATTTGTCGTCCCCTCGAAATTACTGCGAACGAGTAGTAAGTTAGGATCATGATGCATGATGGCCATTGCCGAATCGACAACTGCATGCAATTGCTGCAGATTATCACTACTGTAACGAATTTCTACAGGAGCAATAGCATCCGAATAATCAAGCTGTTTAAAGCGCACCATGGCATTGCTGAAATAATTGGTATACATCGACGTAAACTTGTTGAGCAATGCCACCGTTTCCTCATCGTTTTTAGTGTTGACAATGAACTGGGCGAAGTTTGTTCCTCCAATCTGTGGCGCATAAGCTGTCTGGAATCGCGGTGAACCGCTTCCATAAAAAGTGGTAACATTGAGCACACGTGGATCCTTACACATTAAATGACGAAGACTGTCAGCCACTTGAGCAGTTTGTTCAATAGCTGTTCCCGTCGGCATATATATTTCAACAGCGAACTGATCGCGTTCAGCCCTCGGCATCATCTTCTGAGGCATATTCGAGTACATCACTCCTCCAATAACAATCGAAATTGCGCCAATACTCAACGTGACGAATGGATGAGCAAAGCAGGTCTCAATAAGCTTATTGTAATACTGTTGAATAATTTCAAGGAATGTGCGGCGATTTTTCTTCGACGGATCCCTTTTTAATCCTTTCCTGATAAAAGAAAACTGCAGTAACGGGACAACGAAAACGGCAATGAGTAACGACGCACCAAGGACAATGGAAACGCCATAGGGAAACCATTTCACAAAGTCGTGCATCATTCCTTTCATCGTGATAAGCAACGGGAAGAATGTGATAGAAATCGCCAGTGTCGCACTAAAAATAGAAGAAAAAAACTCTTTTGCCGCATCAGAAGCAGCATGCCAATGACTCATTCCCTGGTCGATCTTCTCTATATAACAGTCGATGATAACGATAGAATTATCTACAATCATACCCAATGTGACAATAAGTGCAGCCAAAGTGACCGTATTCAATTCGATGCCACAGGCATAAAAAATACCTAATGCAACGAATATCGTAATCGGGATTGTACTTGCCGCAACGCTTGCCACACGCACCGGAAGTAAAATCATGATGACCAGAATAACCGAACAGATGGCGATAAGCAATTCTTCCAAAAACTCTATAATAGAGCTGTTAACCACCTTACTCTGATCCGTAATCGTATAGATGCTGACATCTTTAGGAAGTGTTTTCTCAAAGTCGCTGATGATGGCTTTGACATTCTTTCCGAATTTTACAATGTTGTTGCCTTCGTTCATCTCGACAGAGAGTACAATACATTTCTTACCATTGTTTTTCACGTATGAGTCGGAGCTGGGATATTCGCGCTTGATCGTCGCAATATCACGTAGCCGGATCACATTACCTTTGGGATCGGAATAGACAATTTGCTGGGCCACATCATTTTCAGTGCTGAGCACCGAACGCAAATGAATAGGGCGAACCGTCTGCTGATCATCGACAGAGCCGCTGAGAATAGTCAGTCCCTGCCCTGAAAGACTTGCGAGCAATGTAGCAGCATTCAATCCATAGTCCGAAAGACGATCGCGATCGATATAGACCCCTATCTGTTCCTGTTGCTCCCCATAGACACGCAGATTGGCAATATTCGGAAGCGTTCGGAGATGATCTTCCAGCGTTGTTACATAATCGTGCAATTCACGATAAGTCTTGTCTCTACTTTCCAGCGTAATGAGCATTGCCGAAGTATCGCCAAAATCGTCGTTAACAATCAGCGCCATCACACCCGAAGGCAGATTACTCTTGAACTGTTGGAGACGGATTTTGAACTTACTCCAAAAATCATCCTTATTCTTTACATTATCATTGAGTTCAACAAACACATAACACATCCCGTCTTTCGATTGCGAGTATGTCTTTTGCTTTTTTATTTCCTTGAAACTCCAAAGGAATTTCTCAAGAGGTTTGGTAAGCTGATCTTCAACTTCATTGGAAGATGCCCCGGGATATACTCCGACAACAACCCCTTGGCGGATTGTGTAAGAAGGAAACTCGTTTTTGGGCATATTAATCAGTGAGTAAACACCGTAAAGAATCGCCGCAGTGAGCACCAAAAGCATGATGCTCTTATAATGCATCACGGTCTCTATGATATCTAATTTATACCTTTTACTCATGATATCTTTATTTTAGTGCCTTCACTCACTTTATTTTGTCCACCTACAATCAATTGCGCTCCTTCCTGCAGTCCACTTGTAACTACAACGCCCTGGTCATTTACTTCGCCTGTTGTTATAATACATTTTCTGGCTCTGTTGTCTGAAGCGATCCAGACGAACGTGTTACTCCCATCAAGCATAATAGCCTCCTGAGGAATAATAATTAATGCATCAGTCCCTTTACTTTTAATGCTTGCACTGCACACCATACCCGGAAGCAGCGCATGATCGGCATTAGCCAATTCAAGTTTCACGTCATAACTATGGCTGAACATATTGGCTTGAACACCCTTCTCTGCTACTTTTCCGGTGAAACTGCGTCCTCCAAGTGCTGCAACAGTGAAAGCTACCTCTTGTCCTGTCGTCATGGCGGCAATTTCTTTTTCAGGAATTGAAAGTTTCACCTTTACACGATCTATCTTAACCAGCTTAAAACATCCGACACTTGGAACAACATTATTACCAACATCGACCATTCTCTGCGAAATAAATCCTGCAAATGGCGCACGTAACACACAATCGCTTATGCCCTTGCGAGCAATCTTCTCACTTGCTTCGGCTTGTGCCAATTGTGTCTGTATCTCAATAAATTTGATTTCCGGAAGACTCCCTTTCTTGTAAAGCTCGTTTAGTCTGTTATAGGCATCACGTGCTTGATCAAGAGTCGATTTAGCAATATTGTAGGTATTTTGAACCGTCGTTTTATCTAGTATAGCCAATATTTGTCCCTGGCGGACGGCCTGACCCTCACTGACAAGAACTTCGCCAACCGTGCCCATTTGTGAAAAGCTCAGTTGCGAACCATATGACTCTTCTACTGTCCCAACATACGTACGCGTTCCGGCTTCTGCCGACGACTGCACGGTCACTGTTTTAACTTGAATAACAGATTCATCCGCTGTATTCTGCTTTGATGAGCAACTCATAAAGCCCACCACACAAAGTATACATAATGTAATTTTCTTTGCTTTCATATTACATGATTCTTATTTCGCTGCAAAAGTACGGCTATAAAACTACTACAAAAAGGCTAATACTGCCTACATATTGTTCTATTTCTTAGATTTTACCTATTTTTATAAGCCGAATTGTTCTTTATTTGATAGTTTCAGCTATTTTTGCGAAAACAATTAGAAAATGGATAAACAGATACAACTCCCTTTCGAATGTACAGAACTAAAAAGCGACTCGCCATTCCTGATAGAAGACAGCCTAATCTCTACAGGCGATATGATTGGTCTTTTATTATGCACTGAAGGGTCTATCGAAGCAAATATCGATACACGAAAGTATTCAATTACAAAAGGCAACATTTTCTTCTACACGCCGTCGTTTTTCGTGCATATCCTCCACAAAAGTGATAACTTCTGCGGCATCGCGATCCGTGTAGACTATGATTTCGTTCTTCCGGCTATTAATCGCGTACTGAGTATCCGCGAACAGTTACTCTTCAAAGGCAATCCCTGCATCTCACTTAACAAAAGGCAGTTTGAAACAGTAGAATCGCTAATGACATCCCTGATTTCCAGAATCGAACTGGAAAATAAATCTACGATCAGCATGCAACGCAAAACCCTGATGCGCGAACTGATTATTTCCATGGGGACGACTTTGCTTTTCGAAACATTGGATATTTATCTGACCAATAATCCGATCGAACATGTTTCGAATCTCGATCGCAACGACACGATCGTACAGAATTTTTTCATCTCGCTCCATCATAATTATAAAGTCGAACGAGATGTGGCGTTTTATGCTTCACAACAATGCATGACACCCAGCTACTTTACGTCAGTCATAAAAAACAAAACCAGCAAGCCTGCCTTGCAATGGATCATCGAAACAGTCATCACAGATGCGAAGCAACTTCTGCAATATTCTAATTCAAGCATTAAAGAAATTGCCATACATCTCAATTTCCCTACACAATCATTTTTTGGAAAATATTTCAAACAATATACAGGTCTCTCGCCCAAAGATTACAGAAACAAATTTGCCACGCATGCCCATATTGAAAACAAGCATAAAGACCATTTACCAATCTTCCTCCCATAGAATTAGCTTAATGCCCTAATTCCGGCTCAAGCCGTGTTTTTTTGCGAGTCAAAAGACTAGCTACAACAATTGTCACAGCCGAAACCGGCAGTGCAAACAGAATCGGGTCTATAAGCTTGATATCATTGTCGAACAATACATTTGTCCCGAACAGGGCTTTACAGACCCCAAAAGCTTCAGCCTCTTTGGCATGCATAAAAACCATGCAAAAGATGGTAGCGAACGTTCCCAGCCACATACTCCACATGACACCCTTGGAAGTAGCCCCTTTCCAATACAACGCGCAGAAATAAGCTGGAAGAAAAACAATAGCGCAAAGCCCCATAAAAATAGATGTAGCACGTGCAATAATGCTGTCGGGCAACATATAACAGATGATATAGCTAAATAAGATAGCAACCAACACGCCCATGCGGATGATGAGCTTGTGATTCAGATCCGGACGTTTCTTATAAACACCATAAACATCCTGCCCTATAGCAGAACCCATCGTATGGAACTGCGAGCTTAAAGTACTCATGCTGGCCGAAAGGATACAGAGCATAAACAGGGCAGAGAACCAAGCCGGCATAGCATTATCAATAAAGAATGGAATAATCTTATCAATATCTTGTATCATGTCTGTTGCCACTTTTCCACTCGTCTTCATAAAATAAAGATTGCTTAAAGCACCCGTATGATAGATAGTCCCGACAGTGATAAAGATAAACAAACAACCAATAAAAACACCTCGCTTAAGTTCACGACTGCTTTTGACCGTCATAAAACGTACCACTAACTGAGGCTGAGCCAAGCATCCTATGCCAACACCTAAAATAAGTGAAGTGACAAGTGTGTACCACTGTGGCGAGCCTGTCACGGGCATCGCTGTCCATCCCTGATGTCCCAAGGCTTTAAACTTCTCTGGAACTTGTGGAGCTAAATCAGTCAGTGCCTGATTGGCTTCACTGAAATTCATACCTAAAATACGATATATCGAAAATAACAATATAAGCATACAGATAAACATAATCACGGCTTGCAGCGCATCCGTATACATCACGCCCTTAATTCCACCGGCTACAACATAAGCAGCGATAACCAACGTGAATATTAACAACGCCATATTATAATCGATATGAAACACTTCTTCCATAAACACGGCTCCACCTTTCATTACAACAGCTGCATAAAGTGGCATCGTAATAAAAATCACCACCCCGACAAACACTTGTACAGCGCGCGAATGGTAGTATTTACCTAAGAACTGTGCAAAAGTACCAGCGCCCAATTCAGCACCAATTTTACGCGTACGCAACCCAAAGAAGATAAATGCGATAACAACGCCAATAAACATATTAAGAAAACAAAGCCACTGTATACCCATTCCAAATGCAGCAGCTACACCTCCAAATCCAACAATAGCCGATGCAGAAATAAAAGTTGCACCATAAGAAAGCGACATCACAAACGGGTTCATATCGCGTCCACCCACTAAATAATCACTAGTAGAAGTTGTTTTCTTATATCCTACGTAACCCAAAAATACTAATGAAAGAAGGTAGATGATGACAATTAGTCCTAATGTAAACTCATTCATGAATATCAATCTTTATTCCAGTTTCTAATTCCGTACCAAGCTGAAAAAAGCACGCACGCAATCCCTAATAAATAGGGAAGAATAATTAAGATATCGTCAATGCCAAACATATTGAGTCGTGTTTTTTATAGTTGATAATTTGTTTTGGTGACAAATGTATAAGTAAAATATGATATGATAAAAATAAGTGATATGATTTTATCATAAATATTTTACTCTTGAATGTTTTCAGCCTAGATAAGATTGCTTAATGACAATTGAGAGATCATATAGGTGGATCCGAATGAATTTCCCAATATATTCGAATGCAGCAAGTGTTTCCTTCGAAAGAAAAAAAATTTCTTTCGAAGGAAATGGTTCGTGCCTCCGAATGAATTTTCTGTACATAGTAGTTCACAAATTCTCGATCTACGGCATCACAGTACACAATAAAAACCAATATATAAGCTTATTAATTGTGACGCTACGCTTCATTCGTAAAATTTCAGCGTCGTCTATACTTTAGTAATTGATTTATACATAGGACATAAACCCGGTGATGCTAAAATTGTCAGCGTCACATACCTATTCAGTCACAAATATCATGTCATCATTCTATATATCAATATATTAAACCATATATCTACGGTGACGCCGTATATTTGAGAAGGTTTTGGCGAGTGAAAATACCGTAAGCGTCTCCGCGATTCTACATTGCCAGAAAAAGAAAAACGGTTAATAGGAATAATCCACTAACCGTTTTTCCATTTGTCAGGAAGTAAGTTTCTGTATTTTTCTATGGGTGTATTTGGTGCCC
>Ga0268357_100567_pt1 | contig 43654 bp, 43 predicted proteins | sample BioMet10_FD_192466 | JGI IMG/M metagenome (GOLD analysis project Ga0268357, IMG submission 192466) | Sewage microbial communities from Oakland, California, United States - Biofuel 10 (Illumina Assembly) | ecosystem: Engineered > Wastewater > Sewage > Unclassified | place: USA: California... | reverse complement strand
CTAGTCGTAGCCTCAGGGAAGACGTTTCAGGGCGTTACACCATCATTCCATCTTTCGCAATAATAGTTATGATTTGTACCTAAATCACGCTAATCTTTTCAATTAGCAACAAGTCACACCTCTAAAATGTTTTATTTGCCCCCTTAAAAGTGCATTGAAATTATTAATAACCGCATTGGTGCAGTAGGTTGTAAAAGAACTTCTCCCAGGCTTATATAGCTTTACTGCCTTAATTATTGAAAGGTATCCGTGCTGAACTAAATCTTCAAAATCATAGGAGGGTATCTTATATTTTCCTGATTGTTTAATAACAAAATAGCGGAACTTCTCAATAATTTCATCCATAGCTGCTCTATCACCATTCTTAGCTCTTTTAACAAGTTTTTCTATAATAAACACCACCTCATAAATTAATAATCTTATCTATTACAAACACCTATCCCCCTTCATCCCATCCTAATAGCTTTTTTTCAAGCTTTTCAAAATCATAATCCCGCTGCTCAAAATCCCAGCCGCTGCACTTGCTTTTTTCACATTTATTTTTTTGCGCATTCCACACTTCCTTGTACTTTTCCACAGCTTCCACAGTGCTTAAACCCTTCTTCATCCAGCTGCATAGAATATTCTCTATATATTTTATATTCTTAGCATTGTAGTTTACCGCTTCCTCTATGGCCATAATAATTACACCAGGACTTAGATTATTAGCAAAAGCATAAAGCTTTTTAAGTTCCAGCTCTTTAGGTTTGCAAATATTCTTTTCAAAATATTCAAGTACATCCTCCATAGTGGCAGCGGCAGAATCTACCTCATCCAGTTTTTTGCTTATTACTTCTTCTTCTTCCTTCTTGCTTATTATTTCTTCTTTATTATTTATTACTTCTTTACTTGCAAGCCCCTTATAAGCCCCTTCATAGCTGCTTGCAAGGGGCTTATTATTAATTTCATCTGAAACTTTAGGGGATAATTCTATACCGCTGAATATAGCTTCAATATCCAGTTCTTGATTTAAACTTTGATTGTAGAGTATCATGATGAATTCTCTCTTTTTTATACTTTTAAGTTCTTTATTAACACACTTAATTGCATTAGAATTATTAGGCTGATTATATTTAATCCAGTTCAGCATTATTATTTCTTTTGTGCTTTCAGAGTATTTTATTTTATTGTACTCTTGAAATCTTTTAAGTAGCTTGTCCACAGTCTCTCTATTATATCCCGTTTGGGTTTCTATAATTCTCTTTGGTAGTTCGTAAATACCGCATTGAGTTGTGTTGCCATTGGTCATTAAATATATATAAAAATATTTTTCCTCCGGGGTGAGTTCTAGAATAAAACCATCATTCCAATATTCTGTATGAAGCTGCCTGTATTTAGCCATACTAAAGTCTCCTTTCTTATTTGCCAGTTTGCAATTCTATATTAAAATAAAATAACTTATCCATGGGTTCATTAGCAAAAACCCTTACTATATTCCCAGCAAGTTTACTCCCTCCAGCACGCCTGCCATTAAAAAATCTGTTCACTTCTGACCTGGACATTCCAAGCTTTTCAGCAAATTCTGTTTGAGACCAGCCTTGTTTAAATACAAGTTCTCTTATGTAATCTTTGTTGAGTTTCATACATTACACCTCTTTCTTTGTTTTTACATTTTCCCATATATTTACATTTACTATTTTATATGCAAATATACTTATCAGTCAACAATTAATGCAATATTTTGAAATTATGTTGACATATGGCAATAAGGGCAGCTATAATTTTATATGAAAGGGTGTGATTTTAATGACTATGACTATCGGTTTATATATAGCAAATTTACGTGCTGAAAAGGGATGGTCCCAACGGAAGCTTTCTGAGAAAAGCAAAATAAGCTATACAGACATTTCCAGAATAGAATCCGGCAAGCGTAAAAATCCTACTCCAGCCACTCTCCGTGCATTAGCTGAATCACTTGATATTGAGTATAGAGATTTAATGAAAGCGGCAGGTTATCTGGAAGAAGCCCATGAAAAGGATAAATTTTATGAGCTTGTTTTTAAAGACGGTGATGGCAATGTGGTGGATGTAAAACGTGGAGTAAAAGAAATGTTCAGGCGTGATAAAGATTGGGCAAATGTTGCCTATCGAATATCCAAAGAACTTGAAGACAGCGACAGAGAAATACTAAAGGACATGGCATTGTCTTTTCTTAAAAATAAGAAGAAAAAATAACTTTAGCTTTGACAAAGGAGCGATGCTATAATGCAATACTACGATAAAAGGTATTATACAATTGATAAATTGTCACAAAACAGCCTGCATTTAATCAGAATAAGGCTTAAAGAATTCCTAAACACCTATAACATAAAGGATTATTCAATTAATTGTTTTGAATTATTAGATAGGATTATTGCAAGCGACACTATCGACTTGTCAAAAATGGAGAATGATAAACTTTCTAGCAATTTTGATGCTGCTGCTACATATTTTGGCAAAGAGTATGGTTATTGTATTATGATTAACTCTAGTAAAAAGGGTTCTAGAAGATGTAATTTCACAATTGCTCACGAGCTGGCTCATATTTTCTTAGGGCACCTTTTAATCCCCAAAAAACTAAAAAGTAAAACCCATCTTCGATATGAGGATTTAGAAGCAGATGAATTTGCAGGGCGGTTACTGATGCCTGAAAAACTGCTATTAAAAAGCAATTTTTTATCTCGGGAAGCTGTATCCACTGAATTTTTAGTATCTGGTCAGGCATTATTTAAAAGACTTAATAATCTGAAACGTTTGGATTTATTTAATTCAATGCCTATTGCAACCTGTAAACATTGTGGTAATTCAGATATCTCTCCAAGTGCAAAGTTTTGTATTATATGTGGTGCAGAATTAACATCAAGCACTTTAAAGGGTATAAAAAAAATTAAATACTCAAAAATAACTAAAAAATATGGCAATGATGGTTTAGCTATTTGCCCGGTATGCAAAAATAAAATAGCCAGTGATGCTACCACTAATTGCAAAATATGCAGCACACCTTTATTAAATAGATGCTGCAATAATGATTTTTTTAACAGCTGCAATCATAAGAACCCTACTAATGCCCGCTTTTGCGAAATCTGTGGCAATCATACAATCTTTTGGAAAAGAAAGCTTTTACTGCATTGGGAGGAAGAGAAAAGCAACTATATTGAGGCTCTCACACATATATAGATTTGTGTGATGAGGCTTCCAGCAGGTATTAAAAATTAGCCCATCTTGCAGATCGATAAGTCGATCTGCTTAACATTTATTTCGCTGCTAGCCCTGGGGGTTGACTGCAAATCAACTACTTGCTACTTTCTCTTAAGCTGCATTATTTTTTCAATCTTTAATGCTATTTTATTTTCTAAAAATACTAACCGCATTGTTTGAAAACATAGGACAAACAAAAAAGAGAATCATCATTTCTGACGATTTTCTCTCATTTTACTGCTTTTAATTTTGATTAACTTTATCTATTTCTGCTTTATGAAGCTCACTTGCATGTTCTAAAGATCTTAATATTTGTGTATGCTCATCAAGCTTATTGTTAATAGTTCTTAATAAATCTAAAATTTCATTATCCATTTTTTCACCACCTGTATTATTCATATTAACATCAGTTTAATTATATTTCAAGATAAATCAATTTCGCTAAAATAGTTTTCGTGTCTGACTCTACCAATCAAACGTCTCGTTTTCGCAGTGCTTCGCTTTCAGTTCAAAATCGAAATTTTCTTGTTTTTACCCTGAAGTACTAGGGGGTGAATGTAAGTCAACTCCTTGCTATTTTTAGCATATTTCGGCAGGTGACTGTCCTTGCCAGGGTCTGGTTTCGCTGCACTAGCTTGCTACATCTAGCCAAAAACTAGTTTTAAATCAACTATAAGATTTTCAAAAATGCCTACTTTCACTTTATCAATTTCTGTATATATTTCAGGTCTTCCATATCTCTTATTTTCCTGCAATGTAAATATACTTATAAATTTACCCTCTGGCTCAACTATCCAATATTCCTTTACTCCAGCCTTTTCATATTTGTTAAACTTTAAAACTTTATCATTCCTTATTGTAGATGGTGAACATACTTCAATAATTAGATCTGGCACCCCAAAATATCCAGTACCTTTTAATCCACTTATATTACATACAACTAAAAGATCTGGCTGCACTACATTTTTTGATTTACCTTCTTCAATTGCATCATCTTATATTACTAAATCAAATGGAGCCGTAAAAAAAATGTGTCTCAAATATCACTGGTAGCACTTCTAATCAATATGCTTCTAGTCCTTCTACCCTTAGCATCAAACGTCACGTTTTCGCAGCACTTCGCTCTATTGTTCACAATCCTCGGGGTGCTTTGGAGAACCAACAGGATGCCTTGCAATTAACCTTATCGGGCTGAGATTGCTAATATTAAATCACAGGTACTCGCTACTTCATCTACATTATTATTTTGTGTATTAATGCCTTTATCCTCAACAACGTTCACTAAGTAATTCAAAAATTCCTTACCTAACCCTTCCCTTTTTAATGCCATTTCAACAGTTGCTTGCAGATATCCCAATTTATCCCCAACATCATATCTTCTTCCCTCAAATTCATAAGCATAGATAGCTTGCTCTGAAGATAATGTTTTTAGTGCATCTGTCAGTTGAATTTCTCCACCTTTACCTGGCTTGGTGTTCTCTAATATATTAAATATTTCCGGCATTAATATGTATCTTCCTAAAATTGCTAAGTTGGATGGTGCTTCTTCTATACTTGGTTTTTCTATCAAATCTTTGACCTTATGGACCCTGTCTTCTATTTTTAAGTTTTTAACAACCCCATATTTAAAAACATCCTTTTCATCTACACGTTGTACACCTAATATGGTAGTTTTATATTCATTAAAACAATTCATAAGCTGTTTTAAACAAGGTTCTTCGTTATCTACTATATCATCTCCGAGCATTACAGCAAAGGGTTCAGTTCCTACAAAGGTTTTAGCACAGCTTATAGCATGCCCTAATCCTTTTGGTTCCTTTTGTCTAATAAAATATATGTTAGCTAAGTTGCTTATATCTTTTACAACTTTAAGCAATTCCTGTTTATTTTTACTTTCTAATTCATATTCTAACTCTACAGATTTATCAAAGTGATCCTCTATACTTCTTTTACTTCTTCCTGTAATTATAAGAATTTCTTCTATACCTGATTGAACTGCTTCTTCTACTATGTATTGAATAGTTGGTTTATCTACTATAGGCAGCATTTCTTTTGGTTGTGCTTTTGTTGCTGGTAGGAATCTTGTACCTAGCCCAGCTGCCGGTATAACTGCTTTTCTGACTTTCATTTATGATCCTCCTTATTAATTTTTGTTCAACTTATGTTTAGCGCAATTTATTTCATCTGATAATACTCCACATACCAATCAGCAAACTTCTGCAGCCCTTCTTCTATACTTGTTGAAGGCTTAAACCCTACAGCTTCCTGAAGTTTATCTGTTGAAGCATATGTTGCAGGTACGTCCCCTGCCTTTAATGGTTCAAATATCTTCTCAAATATTACTTCCCTACCTAATGAATTACTTAAAGCTTTCTCTAATGTTGTTATAAATGTCATTAGCTTTTCAGGGCTATTGTTTCCAATGTTAAATACTTTATTAGGAACTATATCTGTAGGAGGATTATTTAGAAGTCTTTCAATTCCCTCCACAATATCATCTACATATGTAAAATCTCTATATAAGTCATGTTCAAAATCGCCATTATTAAATATCTTAATTGGTTCACCAGCAAAGTACTTGTTTGTGAAGCCAAAGTAAGCCATATCTGGCCTTCCCATAGGTCCATAAACTGTAAAGAATCTAAGTCCTGTAGCTGGAATCTTATAAAGATGGCTATAGGTATAAGCCATTAATTCATTAGATTTCTTTGTAGCTGCATATAGAGATACCGGTTGGTCTACAAAATCCGATTCTTCAAAAGGTACCTTCTTGTTGGAACCATATACAGAACTAGATGATGCATATACGAGGTGTTCTACTTGATTATGTCTACAGGCTTCAAGGATGTTGAAAAAGCCTATGATATTACTTTGTATATACACATCTGGATTTTCAATGGAATATCTTACACCAGCCTGGGCAGCTAAATTTATTACAATATTGGGTTTATATTCTTCAAAAGTTTCCATTATCATAGCCTTATCTGAAATGTCTCCTTTGATAAATGTAAAATTCTCAAAGGGTTTAAGCTTTTCTAATCTAACATATTTAAGATTTACATCATAGTAATCATTTATATTATCAATACCAATTACTCTGCAGCCTTTTTCTAAAAGCTTCTTGGATAAATAATATCCAATGAAGCCTGCTGCTCCAGTAATTATGTAGGTTTTGTTTATATCTAAAGTTTTATAACTCAATTTTATGCCTCCTTAAAAATAAGAGTATTACCCCATATATAGAATAATACTCTACTTTTTTCATTTTTAAAAGTTATAGTTAAATTTTAGCTGCTGCAGCTTCAGCCATGTCCTCAACGACTTTAACCTGTGGTCTTCCTATAGAATAATACTCCACTCCTGCTTCCTTCATAGCTTTAACGTCATAGATATTTCTTCCGTCATATACTAAAGGAGTTCTCATAAGTATCTTATATTCTTCTGGCTTTAGAGCTTTAACTTCACCCCATTCAGTAAAGATAAAGCATACATTAGCTCCTTTTAAAGCTTCCTCAATATTATCAACATACTTTATGGTACCGTGTTCATTTTTTCCTTCTGGAAATTTTCTTTTAAAGTTTTTCTTACCTACTGGATCATAAGCATAAACTTCTGCTCCATGCTCTAATAGTAAGGGTACATTTTCAAGGGATGGTGCTTCTCTTAAATCATCTGTTCCTGGCTTGAAGGTAAGTCCAAGTACTGCTACTTTTAAACCGTTAAAAGTAATAAGTCTGTTAGAAGCTTTTTTAAATAACATCGTTTTCTGATCTTTATTAACATCTACGGCTGCTTTTACTGTTCTTAGTTCATAGCCATGCTGCTTAGCAAGATATGCCAATGCTTTAGTATCTTTAGGAAAACATGAACCACCGTAACCTATACCGGCATTTAAGAAGTTTCTACCAATACGTTCATCAAAGCTCATGCCTTTTGCTATATCCTGAATATCAGCTCCTACAAGTTCACATAGGTTTGCTATATCATTCATATAGGATATTTTAAGTGCAAGAAAGTCATTAGATGCATACTTTATCATTTCTGCTGAACGTCTGTTTACAGATACTATTGGAAGATTGAAAGGCTCATATATTTTTTTAAGCATATCTTCTGCCCACTTACTTTCTGTACCGATAATAATTCTTGCAGCATGAAGCGTATCTCTTACAGCTGTTCCCTGTGCTAAAAACTCAGGATTTGACGCCACTTCTACTTTTACATCATTGACTAAGAAGTCCTTTATAAACTGTTCCACTTTGTCATTGGTACCAACTGGTACAGTGGATTTTACTACTACCAGACAATCTTTTTCTATTGTTTCAGCTATTTGTCTTGCTACTGTAGCAATATATGAAAGATTTGCTGAACCGTCCAGCTGTTCTGGAGTTCCCACCCCTATAAATATTGCGTCTACATCTTTATACGCTGACCTATAGTCTGTTGTGTAATTTAACCTACCAGCAGCGTAGTTTTTCTGCATCAAACCTTCTAAATCAGCTTCATAGATTGGAGATACTCCGGTCTTCATTAATTCTACTTTCTTTTCATCTATATCTACACAGGTAACTTGATGGCCGACTTCGGCAAAGCACACCCCAGCTACTAAGCCAACATAGCCTGTCCCTGCTACTGCTATTTTGTACATGATTTTTACCTTCCTTTTGTAATTTTTCATCAGAAACTTAGTATCCATAAAACTATACTAATCTTTTTACTCAGTAAACAATTCTCATAGAAACTATTTCCTAACGAGTTATAATGTAACCACTACTTCCTGTATATTCTTGTGTTCTTTAATAAAAGTTATTGGCTTCTCTAATATATCAGCTATCCTTTTACTAGCAAGCCCATCACCATATGGATTGCTTGCATGACTCATCTTTTCATACTCTGTTTTATCTTCGAAGAGAATTTTGAATGTTTTATAAATAACCTCTTCATCTGTTCCAACCAGCTTAAGTGTTCCTGCTTCTATACCTTCAGGTCTCTCTGTCGTATCTCTCATAACCAGAACCGGCTTGCCTAAACTTGGTGCTTCTTCTTGAATGCCACCACTATCCGTTAAAATCAGATAAGACCTTGACAGGAAATTATGAAAATCTAACACTTCTAATGGTTCAATAATTCTTACTCTGTCACAGCTTCCAAGGATTTCACTTGCAGCCTCTCTAACTACCGGATTCATATGAATCGGGTATATAGCTTTTATGTCACCATGCTCATCCACGATTCTCTTGATAGCTCTAAACATATTTCTCATTGGCTCACCAAGATTTTCTCTCCTATGTGCAGTTATCATAATAAGTTTGCTATCTGAAGCCCATTCTAATTCTTTATGTGTATAACCTGCTCTAACTGTAGTTTTTAGTGCATCAATTGCAGTATTTCCAGTTACATATATTGATTCAGTTTCTTTGCCTTCTTTGATAAGATTTTGCTTTGACATTTCAGTTGGTGCAAAATTATACTTTGCTACGATGCTTACAGCCTGGCGATTAAATTCCTCTGGGTATGGGGAATAAATATCGTAAGTTCTAAGCCCTGCCTCTACATGTCCAACTGGAATTTGCAAGTAAAAACAAGCTAAAGCAGTTACGAACGTTGTAGAAGTATCACCATGGACTAAGACTACGTCTGGCATGACTTCTTCCAGAACAGATTTCATTCTATCAAGAATACTAATTGTCACATCAAACAGTGTCTGTTTTTCTTTCATAATTGATAGATCATAATCTGGCACAACATGAAATGCTTCAAGTACCTGATCAAGCATTTGACGATGCTGCCCAGTAACACAGACTATTGTGTCTATTTTATCTCGAGCTTTTAGTTCCTTAACTAATGGACACATTTTAATAGCCTCTGGTCTTGTTCCAAAGACAACCATAACCTTTTTCTTCATATATATCCCTACTTTTTCTATAATTTGTAAGCACTATTAAATGGGCAAATATTTCTAGTATCAAGAACAAACTTTCCCTCTATATTTCCCATATTGTTCTTAATATGATCATGTCCAACCATAATAACAAGAATTTCAATTTCATTCATAAAATCTTCAAAATTCATAAATTGATGCTCAACAATTCTTTCTTTAACAAAAGGATCATATACCTTAACTCCAAAAGCTAAGTGCTCGTCCATTTTTTCTATCAATTGAAGTGTAGGACTTTCTCTTACATCATCAACATTTTCTTTATATGTCAATCCATATAAACCAACCTTTGAAATATCTTTGATATTATGCTCTCTCATAATGTCTCTAATTCTTTTCAATACATGTGTAGGCATAGAATCATTAATTTTTCTAGCTGTTAAAATTAAGTTTGTTAAGTCTGGATAATCGCCAACCAAAAACCATGGATCCACTGAAATACAATGTCCACCAACCCCCGGGCCTGGCTGTAGTATGTTAACACGAGGGTGCTTATTCGCAATTTTTATAATTTCATAAACGTCCATATTATCTGCTCTACAAATTTTCGATAGCTCATTTGCAAATGCAATATTAATGTCTCTATAAGTATTCTCCACAACCTTAGACATTTCTGCCGATCTTATATCTGTTACAACTATCTCTGCTTTACAGAAACTAGAGTATAATTCCTTAACTTTCTCACCAATCTCTGGGCTATCTGCACCAACAGTTCTTGAGTTGTGCTCAAGTTCATAAATCATATTTCCTGGTATAATTCTTTCAGGAGCATGCACTAAGTGTACGTCTTGTCCTATAACAACCCCTCTTTTCTCTATTTCAGGTCGAACATACCTATCAATTGAACCCGGTGATATTGTGGATTCAATAATTAATGTTGCTCCTTTTTTACAAATATCTAAAACACTATTTACTGCTGAAACTACATACTTAGGGTCAAGCTTTTTACTTTCTTTGATATAAGGTGTTGGCACTGACACAATATATACATCTGTCTTCTGATATTCTGTTGAAAACTCAATTTCATTAGAAAGCGCTTCTTTAAAAAGCTGGTCTAATCCAACCTCTTCAAAAGTAAGTTCTCCTTTTCTTAATGAGTTGATCAATTTTTCATTATAGTCCGTACCAACTACCTTAATGCCAGATTTTGCAAACATTAATGCGGTTGGCAGTCCAATATATCCTTGTCCTATTACGTTAATTAATGACATAACTTTATTCTCCTCCCTTATCCCTTTGTATTTCTTTTTTTATCAACAACATTTTAAATCATCTTCACATTTACCTGCCAATCTATTTGGAACTAATTTTTTAGTTACGCCGAATATTTCTTTTCGCATGCTAGGAAAAATTAATAATATTCCAAAATATACATATAAATAATGAATCTTATCACAATCACCAAGTTCCTCATCTGCAGCAAGCTGTGTCGGAGCAAAGTTATATGTTGAAATAATATTTACGCCATGTCGGTTGAACTCATCCTGATACGGAAAGTAAATATTATAGGTACGAGAACCCGCCACCACATGACGCACAGGCAACTACAGGTAGAGGCAAGCCAGGGCTGTGACAAAAGTCGTACTAGTATCTCGAGAACCACATCCGGTTTTTCTTTCTCCAGAACCTCTTTTATTTTATTAAGTATGTTTACGATTGAAAGCGTCTGCTTATCCTTCATAATGGAAAGATCATAGTCAGGCATAGCATCGAACGCCTCCAATACCTGGTCGAGAATTTGTCTGTGCTGACCGGGAACACACACCAATATTTGAATTGTGAGGCGTCTTTTTAATTCATTCATGAGTGGGCACATTTTGATTACTTATTTTAACAATTCATAAATATTATTTGTGATATATGCCAGTGAAGCATTTTCTCTTTCGTGTATTACACCAGGACTTCCAATTACTAACGAACCATTTGGAACATCGCAGTTTACAAAAGTATTTGCAGCAATTAATACATTATCTCCAATTCTAACATTTCCAACTACTGTTGAATTCAAACCGATGTATACATTGTTGCAAATAACAGGGACGCCTTTATTACCGGTTTTACTGTTCCCAATAGTTGAGCCTTTTAACATCGTTAAATTATCACCTATTATGGCTTGATCATTGATAGCAATACTATAAGGGTGTATCAGTAATAGTCCTCGACCAATCTTTACTGATAGTGGAATATCAATTGATGTTTTATTTAAAATAAAATGATTTAGAAAACGATATACGATTTGTTTTATTCCTTTAGCATTTTGTAGCTTTCTAAAATATACAATTTGTCTAAAATGACGACAACTTAAAAAAGTCTTTATATATGAAGCAACTGTAATTTTTCCGGTAATTCGGTATAAATCAAACCATGTCGATTGCTCACCTAGATTAGTACTGTTCATTTTCATTTTTTGTTTCCCCCCTTTGCATAACCCTAGAAAGCTTTATTTTCAACGGCTCCGCCATATATTTTTGCAGGAATTTCCCCAACAATTGTAGAATTTTTAATCGCCAAGCAAAAAATTCACGATAGTGAGGGTAGTCCAGTGCAAGCTGAATTGAAAAACCTGAACAATTAAGTTTAAATGACCTCTATTCCGAACTCGAAGAGTTCTTTATAGAAGATAAACAAACCTAAGCTAATAAAACTTTTTGAAGAGTATATTGACTTAACTATTTATATACCAAGAACATTCCAAAATGCCTACTATAAAAAAACAGGGCACCCTAGAGATTTTAAGCTTACTTATATGCTTTGTGCTTTAATTATTCAGAAAATATTGTCTTTATATAAAAAATATATGCTAATTAATTTCTTAAGTCTTTCAAAAGAACTTAGAAACTTTTGTGGTTTCACTAGAGTACCTTATGCTGCTCAATTTGCTAGGTTTCGCCATGAATTTTGTGAATACCTAAACCTAATGTTTCAGGAACTAGTAGAAATAATATAACCCATATGCAATGAAATCAGTTCTAAGCTAGCAGATATCATAATTGTTGATACTACTGGTATAGAAGTTAACGTTAAAGAAAATAACCCAAAGTTTTTTGATACCCTTCTAAGAAGCTCTAAAGCCATTAGCAAAAATAACCCCGACTTCAATGCATATGCTTACGCATGCAGCCAAATGCCTAAAGAAGCTACTTCAAATCTTGAGCAAAAACTAAGCTATATGAATAGTCATTATGTTATGTTCTGAAAACAGAAATTGTATCAAACGGCTTAGGAATAATCAGGCACATTGACTTCCACGAGGATAAATCAAAGGATTTATCAGAAGCTAAAAGTGCTAATGAAGTAAAGGATGAGTATGACGCTAAAACATTAATACCTGTATTAAAAAGTTATTTTAATAGGCATCGAGAGTTTAAGTATACATACTTCCTAGGTCACTCAGGTTTCGATGCTTATGACAATTATAAGTATCTTGTTAAAGAACATGGTATAACTCATATAATCCCACTGAATCCGAGAGGTTCAAAGGATGTTGGGATACCTAGTGTAAATGAAGATGGTATACCAACATGCCCTAATGATTCCACATTAGTTATGAAACATGATGGAACATTCAAAGAATAAGTCAGCTCACTATGAATGCAGCTGTGAAAATCCATGTACCAATTCAAAATATGGAAGGATTCATCATACTTATCCTGAAAAATATTACTGAATGAATATCCTAGTTTCTAGAGACTCAGAGCTTTGGGATCAGCTTTTTAAGATTAGAACTATTATGGAAAAAAGAATCTATATGTTTAAAATCCTATGGTTATTGCTAATACAAAGCTTAGAGATACAAAGTAACTAAAATCCGATATCTTGCTTGCTGCTATAACTCAACAGCTAATGCTAATTATTGCTTCAAGAGTAAACGAAACTAAACATACATTGTCAATAAAGAAATTTGTTGCTTAATTTTTTGAAGTTCAAAAATAAGGTAGAATCTTTGCCCCCTTTTTCAGGATACTTCTGGTCAATTACTCGAAACTATTGTTTTTAAGTTACAGGCTATGCTTTTTTTATGAAGTGCATTTTGTTTTTATCCTTATTTTCAATTAGTTTTACAATCGACTAAAATATAATTAAATAATCTAGCATCGTTTTTATCTCATTCCTATATATTATCATTACTATCAATAATGCAACTATTGTAGTTAATGTGTCAATCATTCCAAGATCAAAGTAATTAATCGTTATAGCAAATAATAATATTGCCATTGATATAATTAATTTAGTATAGCTCGTGCTACATCTGTAGAATTTTTCGCCAATAAAGGCTCTTAGAAATAGCGTTACAATAGCAGAAATGGCACTTGCTATTGCGCATCCCAATATATTAAATCTTGGAATTAATATATAGCAAAGTGCTATATTTGTTGCAAGTCCCACAAAATAAGCTAATATTTTCCAATATGTTTTTTTTGAAATTTCAATACCAAGCCCTAGAGTCTCTGATATGGTTGCACATATAGGACTAATTAGCAATAACGGAAATATTGATATTCCTAGATAGTAACTTTTATCAACTAGAATAAAATAGATCAAATCCTTAAAAATCATAATTACTAAAGCAAAACCAATCATAAGCAGAGATATTATCTTGTGCATAGTTTGTATTTTTGTTTGTTCTTTCTCATAATTCTCATATACAAACGGCATCCAAAATGTATTAATCCCAGCTTGGATAAATGTGATAATTTGCGCTATTGTTGAAGCATTTGAGAATATTCCAACATTTTCAAAGCTCGTATATTGCTTAAGTATTATCGTGCTTAGAGAAGTATTAATTGATACAATAATATTAGCAACAAACATTGGGAAAGCAAATCTTATTAAGTCTATCGTAAGCTGTTTGTTAACATATAAGTAATTTCGTTTTATCCCAGCAATAAATAGAATAAAAACAATCGAAATAAACACAAAGGTCGAACATGTGATAGTAAGAATTGCCGGTTCAGCTGTGGCGCTAAAAAATGCCGTTATTGCATATGATAGCTTGATGAATAGAGTAAAAATTACTGATTGTATTGTAAATGCAAGAATATTATTTTTCATTCTTGCATAAACGTTAACGTATCTATATATAGTATATGTGCAAACATATACTAACAATGCAATGCAAACAGAAATAGAGGCATACCCAATAATACTTTCCGAAAAGTATCTGAACCAGACAAGCACTACTAGTGCTACAGGTATGAACACTATAGTAGAAAACAAAATCACAGTTTTTAATAGAGATTCCTCGTTATAGCCATCCTCTTTGTTTTTACAAAACCGCATATATGCTTGATCAAATCCCAGGCATACAATTGGAATTAGGATATTTGCATATGAATTAAACATATTTACTTTACCTAATTCCGCAGGAACAAATAACCTTGTTACAATTGGTGTAGATATAAAACTAATAAGGCAATTAATCCATGACGCCATAGAAAAGCCTAGAATTCTTTTTATTAAATTGTGACCATAATTTGTAGTATTGTCAGAATTACCCATAATGTGTTAGCCTCCAAAAATATTCTTATTGGAATTACATTGTGTCAACTTTTATTCAATATATTTTTTCCTTTAATTAATTCGGTAATAATATAAATTAGCGCTACAGACCAAGCCCATTGTCTTATAAATGTAAAAAATACACCTCGAACATAGAATACGATACCTGTGAACGCCATGATATAATAAATTACTCCAATAAAATTATTATTGGATAAGTGCTTTTCTATTTTCTTATCTATATTTGAAATGAATATTCCTAATAATACAGAAAAAAGAGGAAACAGATAATGAAAGTTATATATCATCTCTCCGGTGTATGCGCCGCCAATTTGAAGAAATTGGCTGCGAAGACCATAATCCAAAATAATATTACAATAATTTAAATTTGATGTTATTTGGTTAACTAGTCCTCCAACATTAGGTAAAGCATAAACCCAAGAAAGCAAAAATGTATATCCATGAGCATATTTTCCCGACATGATGGTATAATCATATGTCGCAATCGAGGTATAAACAGAACTTCCAAACTCATATAGAAATGCATTAATTGGCGTCTTCTTTTGCATTACCAATCCCAATGAATCCGAAATCGCTTGAATATCTATAATAGACTTTCCTCGGAAATTAGATATCGTCGCTAAGAGAATCATACCTAGGTATGCTAAAACTGCAATAAAAGCAATTGTGCTTTTTTTAATCTTTTTCCCAGAGCGAAGTAACAAATAGAAATAGCTCAATACACAGATATTCACTGCCGGTTTTGCACGATCACCTGAAAGCATTATTACTGCCAAGAAAAGTAATTCAAATACATATACCTTAAACCGATTCTTATCCTTGCAAGTATATAGTAATAATACAAAACCAATAAAGTAAAAAGAAGCTATAGTACTTATCCCATCATATCCAACAATAGTGTAGGTTGCATCATACCCTCCGACTAGAAGCATAAAAATTTTAGAAATGTCAAGCACCGCTTCAAGTGGAAAACAAATACACATAAAGAAGATTGCTAACAACCTACATGTTTTTTTATCCTCTTTGTTATTTGTAATTACTATCACTGGTCTCTGATAGTTTATTCTTGAAATCATCATTCCAATAATAACCGAAAAATTAATAACATAACATAGCAATATTGCGGGTTTGTATGTAGATGCTGGATACATTGTTATATAGCATATCCAGTCATAGTTAGGCCGTACCAATCCATACAATATCACCTGTCCAAAATTGAACAAATATGAAAATGTTATAAATAGAAATGGCAATGATAAAAATCGTACGTTGAACCGCTTTGAAACAAATAAGAACACTACAAAATCAATTACAATAAGGATTGCCGCACTGAATACCCATTGTTTGAAATCATTTATCTGATTGATGCTATTTAATACTATTATACAGATGAATTCAAATACTATATACGCATAAATGGCAAATGCTTTCTTGCTATTAATTAGAAACTTTCTATACATTTTCAAATATTTCCTTCCATCGTAAAGAAATCTGATCAGTTTTGAATTTCTGAATCCTATTTAAAGATAGTTTTGAATATTCGTCCGCTAATTTTGGGTCAGAATAGACCAAATACATTGCTTTGGCAAGCAATATCTCATCATCTTGAATTTCGTCAATTTTATATGAATCAGACTTCTCAAATGCCGGAAGTACTATCCCATATTCTGCCTTTGTAATATCTACGATATCTTGAGATGGGTCATCGCTGAGTATTTCTAAGGGACCAGTCATGCAATTAACAGAAACAGCCGGTAGCCCACATGCCATAGCTTCAAGTATACCATTTGGAAAACCTTCTGAGAGGGATGGGCATACATATGCATCTGAATTATTCAAAATTCTGTATGGGTTACTCTGATTACCAACTATTAGAATTTTATCTGCGTGTATAGATTCAGCAGCCATGGACTTTAATTTTTCTTCCAAATCACCACCACCTATTATGGTTAGGCATGTATCAACATCATAATTATTTAGAAGATAATCAAAAGCTCTTATTAGTTTATTTTGACTTTTAACCTGGCTTAACCTCCCAATAGTTGAAAACACAAAATAGTTTTTAATCTTTTCTGCAAAATCTGATGTCAAAGGCTCATTTTTCAAATATTCAATTCTTTCAAAATTAACATAGTTATTAATTGTGCTTACTTTATTTGCATCATTAGGATATGCTTTTAAATAATATTCCATCGATGCGGCTGAATTAAATACCACATGTGATGAGCATCCCACTATTCTATGATGCCTCTCCATATTCTCTTCCATTTGTATGAAGTCCCTAAATGAGAATATCCGTTTAACCCCCGGAAAATTTATATAACTAAACATATGATCGCAGGGTAGTATTTCGAAGAGAATATCTATTTTTTCCTTTCTCAAAATCTTTAATATATTTAGATAAATCCCCGCTGCCTTTTTTATATTTCCAAACAGACTAGTTTCATGTTTATAATTCATCCTGACAAACTTACATTTCTTTGGGAGAGTATTATCTGAATCATTAATGGATAGAAGGAAAAAATCGTAGTCATCTCCCAAGTAATCTATTATATTATATACACTCGTATAATTACCACCCGAATCAATCCTTGCTAAAACAATTAGTATTTTTTTCTTTCTATCCATAATTTAATCCTCCTAATTATAATTTATATGCTCTTTTATTTCTCAAGATATTGTGACATTTCAGTACTATTTTCTCACTCAACCTATCCATATTATCCTTGATTTCATTATACTTGACTATAATTACAACCAAGTCAACAACAGCCAAAACAAATCCAAATCATGGTACTGGTTCTTTACTAAATTTTTCTCAATCAACAGATCATAAACATTGAGCTGCTCTGCAAGATACTTCTTCTGATAATCCAATAAACTGTAGTGTTGGAGAGTCACGATAATCATCGACATTCTCTTTAAATATTAAACTTCAGCGATTCGCCTTTCACTTTTTAGTGACCTCTAACCCCTGGGCCAGGATTGCACTCTCGGATACATATTGCAAATCTTTGTTAAACTCATTTTCAAATGCGATATTCTCAGAGCGGAATGTGTTCTCAACCACCTTGGTCATTTCTACCGTCTTAATATTGGTAACTCTTAGTCAGTACCAATGACTTCCACGCCGTGAGAAGCCAACATGAGTGCTGTGGGAAGTCCCATGTAGCCAAGTCCAATTACGTTAATTATAGTTTAAAATCTCCTTATTCTGTAAATTAACTATATTGCCTAATTTTTGTTAACAATTAATTGTCTGCAAAGTGATATTATTCAAAAACTTGAAAGTATTTATTTAATAGTTCTTCAAATTTTCGATGGCTACCAACAATTTCTTTATTGATAAACTGATCACATCTTATTCTTGCTTCAGATATATTAAATTCTTGATACCAAGAATACAAACAATCTAAATCCTCTTTCATTTTTTCTGTACTACTCACTGTGTAGGCTATACCACATTTCTTTGCGATTTCATCTGTACAAGTATTAGCAAAAGTAAGAATAGGTATCCCTAAATAAATAGCATAGTACAGCTTAATTGACAAAGCTGCATCTAAGTGTTTATTGCCATAACCGTATAGATTGTATATGATATCAGCATCCTTTAAAAAAGATGATGTTTCTTCTGGTTTAAACCTTCCATAAGTTTGAATGTTTGTGTAGTTCTTTCCATCAATGTATTCATCGACTTTCTCAGCACCCACTCCAATAAACTTAAGGATAAAATCAGTGTTATTTGCCAATGCGTCAATAAACTTGTATGTATTATCCAACCATCCGATTTGACCAATATAGACTATCGTTATAGGCCGACTAATAGCTTTCTCTCGATTACGACTAAGCTTGGATAGAACAGTTTTGTTCATACTATGCAGAAAAATATAATCTGCTTTTGGAAGATAATTAAGATATCTACTCGAAGATACAGTTGAAAAATAACTGTTCTCAATAGTCCATTTTAGCTGTGACTTTATTATTGGTGCCTCAAGATACTGATAATCCCTAATGTTGATTATGTATTTTTGAGGAAACCATTTGAACAATAGGTCTCCAAATATTAAGGCAGTTACCTCGTTCCAAGCTACAATTAAATCATAATTATTCTTTTTCAATATTTGGAGTACGGGTTTGCGCAATTTCCAAAATATGCTGACTTTTTTGATGACGTTGTATTCTTGCTTGCTTTCAGTATGAAGCGGGATTAAGTTTTCTGGAACATTATCCCAATACTCACCGTATTTGTCAACAAAAATTATATCATATGCAATTCCTTGTTTTTCAAAGTAATCAGTATAAATCATTGACATTGACATTCTTGACAAATCGACTGTTGATAAAATACATGTTTTCACTTTCTCTACATCCTTTACAATTTATAATGTGGGTAAATATTCCTATGATTTTTCATCCATGTAGCCAATTCACGAATCATCGTTTCATAATGAGGAATCCTATATGAAAAGTCATACCTTGTTCTTTTCAATGACTTATCAGCATTCACACCCTCAACAGCATTGATTTTCAACTCATCATTTCGCATATAATGATTAAACAGTTTAATCAACTCATATTTAGAGATATTAGTATCCGGAACTGAATTGTAGAGTCCGTGTGCTTTTTCTTTCGCCGCTACTTCCATCGTCATTGCAAGTTGAAGCGTGGTTTGACCGGTCCACATTGCTTTCGTGAATCCATTCACTTCGCCATTCTGTTGCATAAACCAATTGAGAAGACCAATTCCATTTACCTTGATATCAGGTCCAACAATGGATTGTCGAAGTGTCAGGTTTTTTCCGTCTTCTATCTCGCCAAGAGCCTTTGATCTATCGTAAAAAGTCTTCCCATCTCGTTCATCTTCTTCAGTATACTGGCCTCTTTTACCAGAAAATACACAGTCAGTGCTCATATGGATGATTTGTGTATTTGTTTCTGAAGTAATATCAGCCAGGAAGTGCGGGAGATAGGAATTTTGATATACTGCTTGAGCCTTGTTGTTTTCGGCAAACTGATTAAGTAGCCCAATGCAGTTGATGACAGAATCGTATTTTCCTTCATCAATAATTGCCTTAATGAGTGCAGCGTCTCCAGCATCGCCAGTAACACTTTTCACATACTTTGACTTAGATCTAGCAAACCCTGTGACATCATGCCCTCGTTCGTTTAAATACAAGCAAATAAGATGTCCTGCCATACCATTACAACCAAGAACTAAGAACTTCATCTAACTTTCCTCCAATCTGCTAATGCATTACGAACCAAATCAGTTGTAAGAATTTTTTTCTTTACACCTTCAACATCAAGCAGTGTTGTGTTATTTGAGTTCAGTTCGATCAGACCATTTCTCTCTGTATTTCCTGCTGAAAGATATTTCTCATAGTTCAGTTCACGATTGTCAGTAATAACTCTATAAAAGTCTCCACAATCAACAGCTCTTGCACACTCTTCATTTGTGAGCAGCGTCTCGTACATCTTTTCACCATGACGGATACCTATAACCTGCGTCGGGTAGTCAGGAACTCCAAACAGTTCTTTTATTGCCTGAGTGAGAACAGCAATCGTACAAGCATCTGCCTTTTGAACAAAAAGATCGCCCTGAGAACCGTGTTCAAATGCATATAAAACAAGATCAACCGCTTCATTAAGATTCATAATAAAACGAGTCATATCACCATTTGTTATAGTAAGCTGTTGGCCCGCTCTAATCTTGTCAACAAACAAAGGTATCACTGAACCCCTCGAGCACATTACATTGCCATAACGTGTACAACAAATACGAGTCTTTTCAGGATCTACCATTCTCGCCTTTGCAGTGATTATTTTCTCCATCATTGCTTTACTGGTTCCCATTGCATTAATTGGATATGCGGCTTTATCTGTTGAAAGGCAAACAACCCTCCCAACACCCGCATCAATGGCTGCAGTCAATACATTGTCTGTTCCGATTATATTAGTCTTTACTGCTTCGAGCGGAAAAAATTCACATGATGGAACTTGCTTTAAAGCTGCTGCATGAAAAACATAATCGACACCAATCATAGCTGGTCGTATCGTATTTATATCTCTGATGTCACCAATATAAAACTTAAGCTTAGGATTATTGTAAAAATGACGCATATCGTCCTGTTTTTTCTCATCTCGCGAAAAAACACGAATTTCCTTTATATTGGTATCAAGAAATCGTTTAAGAACAGCATTTCCAAAGGAACCAGTTCCACCGGTTATTATTAAAATTTTATCCGTAAACAACTCATTCATCTTTTTCTTCTCCATTCTGAAATTTTGCTAATTCTTCCATCATCTTTTGTGTATTCACTTTTGCCGTATAGTTCTCATATGCAAATTTCTTTGCATTACGTTGCATCTCACTTTTTCGCATTGGATTATCTGCTAAGTATATTATGCTCTCTATCATTTTTTCCTTATCGCCAAGTGGTGTTGCAATACCGATCTTTTGATCATTTATTGTTTTATAAAAATCACTATCCTCTACTGAAATAACTGGTATCCTTCCACAAGCCATGAGAGGTAATATTTTGCTCGGATATGAATTCCTGATAACATCCTTTCTCAACGAAATAATTTGTATCGAACACGCACTATAAACTTCAGATAGTCTTTCAATAGACTGCCAAGGTATAAATTGAATGTTGTTCAGATTCTTTTTTTGAGCCAAACTTTTCATGCCATCGAGTTTTAAACCTTCTCCAACTATTTGAAATACTATATCTTCTCTATACGAAAGCGCTTCTGCAATATTTACAATCAAGTCAAAGTCATAAGATACACTTATGCTTCCAGCATATTGCACGTAATGCTTTTGAGCAGTCATGTTGAATTCATTAAAGAAGGTATTCTCTTCGTATGGCACCTCTCTTATTTCTTTATCATTGAACCAGTTTGGAATGACAGCTATTTTTCTTTGTTCAACACCTAGAGATATTAACGTTCTTCTTGTATCAGTAGTAAGCGTGAAGAATTCATCGCATTTTCTATATAAGTAGGTCTGTATAAATTTAAAAAAATCATACACTAATTTGCTCTTAATATTTCCATTCGTATATGCTTCCCCTGGGAAAATATCAAAAATGCTAAATACTATTTTTTTATGGTAAGCTTTTAACAAGAAGGCTGAATAAACGGCGGTATAATGTGACTGCAATATTACAACATCGATATCATTGATATGCTTCTTCCATTTGTGTTTTGCAATAAACTCATACCTAATTGAAGATAAATACCGTTTTATAAAATTTTCCTTTGCTATAACCGGCCGAACAATAGTATCAACATAAAAGTTTGCTCGACCCTCCAATTCTTTCGGTATGTCACTATACTTTCCAGTAGTATGACTTTGAACCAAATAAACACTATGCCCTTCATCTAGAAATGCAGAAAGCATTGATACAATCAAATGATTATTTCCATTTGCAGTGTCAAATCCGACATCAGTAAGATACATTATTTTCATATTATCACCCCGTACTTTACAATGTTAGTGTAAAGTTTTTAACACTATTTTTTAATTTGTTCTTTATATATCAAGGGTTACAGAGTTTTTCCAATACAAAAAACAATGACCCTCTATTTTCTGTTGTAATTTGAGTTACCACAAAACAAATAAAAAGAAAGGTTGGTCATTGTTATGTCTCAAACTAAAATATTCATATCTATATAATCATTCTCTGATTTTATAATTGTTGATTTGAACTGAATATTATCATACTCAAAATCAAAAGTATTTGACATTTCCATACTATAAATTTCGTTACCAAATACTTTATTGAATATTTTAATTCTTTTTGTTAATAATTTTATTAGCCAATTAAAACCTAGAACTAAAATAATCTTATGGTTTGCTACATTAGCTAATTCTTTTACCATATCAGAGGTACATATGTACTCTTTATTCTGAGGATATAGGATTCCAGAAACCTCATTATCAATGACTAATTTTATAAATTCGCTCAAATTATCTATAAAAATCATACTTCTTAGATTTTTATATTTTGGAAAAATGGGAGATGTTTTTGCAAATTTACTTAAAATTTGATAATTTCCTTTACAACCATTTCCGTACACCATTGGTGGTCTAAGACTTACTACTTTAAACTTCTCACTGTTAAGCTTATGAACATATTCATCTGCTTCCAACTTACTTTGTCCATAATAGCTTGTAGGTCTTGGTTTTGTATTTTTTGTTACTCTACCGGCAACATCACCAAACACATTCATACTACTCATATAAATGAATTGTTTAACTCCCTCATCTTCTGCTTTTTTGGCAAGTTCAATAGCTAAATCTTTATTAATTGCAAAAAATAAATCTTTTTTATCAAGTGTTGGTTTTACATGTGCAATACCAGCCACGTTAAAAACCACATCGTACTCACTAAAACATTTATTCTTCCAACAATTATCTCTAACATCTAACTCATCAATCAAATAATCTTCGTTACCATCTAACCATCTAATTAACGACTGCCCAATGTAACTTGACTTACCTGTAATAAGTATTTTCTTCATAAAATTATTCCACCTTCATAGTAAATGATTCTAAATATCTTCTCTTCATCATCGTCCCATATTTTATATTAACCTCTGGAAGTTCTTCTCCTAAAAGTTGTTTTATTCTTAAATATGGCAAGTTCAATCCACCTGCTGCAAAGATGCCAAGAGTAGCAGCAATTCTAGGATTGACTTCCATAAGTACCGGTTGTCCTTTTTCATCTAATTTAAAATCAAGGTCCGCATTACCATCTAACTTTAATGATTCAATAACTGCACGGCTGATATTGTATGCGCCCTCATTCTTTTTCAATGTAGCTACTTGTGGAATACTTGCTAAAATTACGTTACTCTCTCTTCCACACATATAAATAACCTTACCATGATCAGCAATTAAATCTACTGAATACTCTTCACCAGGAAGATATTCCATAGCCATCATCTCAGGCATTGTATTTTTTTCCGAAAGAATTATTTTCAACTCTTCTAAAGAAATATAAAATGAATTAGGCTTTTCACCAAATAAAATATCAAAACGAGATTTAGATGGATCTAGAATTCTAATTCCCCTACTTCCACTTAGATTAGTTGCTTTGACACATACTGCTTTTTCTGGATAACCCAATTTAGTACATACTTCTTCTAATTCCCTAACATTTCTTAAAGGATAGAACTTTGGTACCGATAATCCATTATCTCTTAGATATTCGTAAAATTTTAATTTATTATTTGCTATTTCAATAGAATTTCTATTTGAAACAGAAACCTTTGTGCCTATACTTTCAAAGCGCTCTTTATTATCGTGTAAAGTTAAAATTTCGGCAGACATAAACGGTAATAGTACATCTACTTTTTCTTTTTTACATATTTCTAATAATCTATCTACATAATTTTGATTAGTAGCTTTTGGAACTTCATATAAAACATCTACAAATTCGTAAAGAGTGGGTTCTTCATGCATATCTGTTCCTACTATTTTTATATTTCTTTCCCCGTTATTTCTAAGGCATTGTACTAGCCCTGGTATAAATTGCACACCACAAGCTGTTAATAATACAGTTAAATCTCTCATATAATCACCCCATTAAAATTCATATGTATGAAAAATATCCTCAAACACTTCTCTTCTTTTTAACAACTTATATTGGCCTTTTTCATTTAGCTCAATCATTGCTCCATTTGGTAAAATGAAAGGTGGCTTAAAAACATTAGAATAACTCCCTACATTTCTGAATTCAACAATATCACCTAATGACAATTTCCCTGAATATCCTTTATACATAACATCATGCTCAATACAAGTATATCCAACAAAATCTACATCTTTATATTCACCACCATTTGAGTAAACACTTACTGGTAATTGTTTTAATCTACAAATATCTCCTATATTCCCATCAGATCCATCTAATACAGCAAAATTCTTACCTTTAATATTTTTAATACTAACTACTTTAGCTAAAAAAGTAAGATATCCTGAAATCACAGTGGTTCCAGGTTCCGTAAGTAATAGTGGTTGTTCTTCATAAGGAAGGTTACCATATTTATTTTTCATAGCACTTGCAATCACATCAGCATATTCTTCGTAAGTTGGTATCTCTCCATTAAACTGTGCAGCTAATTCAGATTCCATAATTGAATTCATTCCACTTCCCAAATCTATGAATTCAAAAGTTTTATCAAAATATTTATCAACTAAATCAAGCATTAGATTAACTCTTTTCTTCCAAGCGTCAATTCCTCTTGAACGCCCAATGTGACAATGCAATCCAACAAGTTTAAGTTTTTTTTGATTTGAAACCATTCTAATAGCTCTCTCTAAATCTCCATTGCTAGTATCAACACCAAATCTTGAAACAAATCCTTGTCCTACATCTAAATTAACTCTAAATGCCACTTTGTATTCCTTATCTAAATGATGATTAGCAAATACAATAATTCTTGAAAGTTCATCTAGATTGTCTATATTAATTACTCCACTATTTTCTAAATGTTCGTATAAGCCATTACCTTTAATAGGCCCATTAAATATAATTTCATCATTCTTATATCCTATTTTTTTTGCTAAGTCATATTCCATTTCAGATACTACCTCAGCTAGACCACCTAATTCTTTTACAGTTTTGCAAATACCCGGTGTGTAATTTGTTTTATAGGAATAAGCTATGTTATATTTAGGATATATTTTTCTAAATGCATTTAATAGCTTATTATAGTTTTCAATAAAATCATCTTTATGAAATATATATAATGGTGACTCATATTTAGAAACTAGATCTTCAGCTATTGCCTTGGTTAACCTCATCTGCATTACCCCCTAATATTCATTCTATGATCTTTAAGATGCGGTCTTTTAGCTTCACCATAATCTTCCTTTGCCCTTTTAAGTAACACTTTAAATGTAGCAAATAAGACTTTAATATCTAATACAAAAGAAAAATTTCTAGCATAGTAAAGTTCAAATTCAAACTGTTCTTCGTAGGTTGTTATAGCTTTCCCAGATAGCACATCTGGTGGTATAAGTCCACCTCTTACTGTATGGATATCTCTTTCTTCATCTTCATAATATGGAAGGTCACTTGCTCTTAATGGCCTAGGTCCAATAAAAGACATATCACCTAATATTATAGAGAAAAGCTCTGGCAATTCATCAATTGAAGTTGAGCGAATAAATTTTCCGAACTTTGTTAACCTCTCTTCTTCTGATAATAAATTACCAAATTTGTCACATATGTTTGTCATAGAACGAAACTTATACATTTTAAATATTTTTGCATCTTTACCAATTCTATCTTGACAAAATAAAATAGGACTTCCCATTTTAGCTCTCACCATGATAGCAATTACTAAAAAAATAGGAGATAAAATTATTAAAGCTATTAATGATAATACGATATCTAATAATCTTTTTAAAAAACACCTATACATATTAAAATCCCCTTCTAAACACACTTTCAAAAGCCTCAGCATAAACCATACCAGCTTGACCACCAAGATAAGCTGCTAGACCTTTTAATGCCTCTTTGCTTCTTGGATGAGGATAATCTCTCATCACACCTCTGTATTGAGTTAGAGCTTCTATCTTTTTGTCAATAGCTTTTTCTCCGACTTCAATAAAAGTATTTGGATTAAACTGATTCATTGCCTTATTTAACGCCCATTCAGTAGCTGATGGTACTTCCATAAAAAGGAGTTCTTTTAAGGGCTTTATATCTGATCTTCTTTGGAAAAGTCTCACAGCAGCTTGACAAGCAAGGGATGTATGCAGATGATCATTATTTAAGTCCGCAGGATGGTGAGTAAATACAACCTCTGCTCCTATTTTAACAATAGCTCTTTCTATGAACTGAACCAACTTTAAGTGAGGCACTGTATTAAATTCGATGTTTGGGAACTCACCTTTGATGACTTTATCAACACCTAATATATTCATTGAACTATCTACATCTATACTTAACTCGTCTGTGCTTGGACGGTTATTTCTCGCATTCGCTTCACCTGACATGATGCAAACATTCACAGAATGACCTTCCTTAGTAAGTTTATACATCGTAGCCCCTGCACCTAAAACCTCATCATCCGGATGCGCAACAACAATTAAATATATCATATCAAATACCTCACTTAATTTATAACGATTTATCCATACCACGCACTTACTTCGCAACCTCGCAGCTTTCAGCTGCTGCCTCACCAATATCACTTCTATTATATGTTGGCACTACTTCCTGAAGCTTTCTCTTTATTTCATCAATATTTCCGCCTTCACATAAAAACTTCAGCTCTTTAAACTTCATCTTTAATTCTTCCATATTATAATGACTAGGTCTAGCTACAAATATCTTGTTATGAGATGTCTTGACTATGCCTTCTTCGTCCATAAGCACTTCCTCATAAAGCTTTTCTCCAGGTCTGATCCCTGTAATTTCTATCTTTACATCCTTGCCCGGCTCAAATCCTGAAAGCTTTATCAAATCCTTGGCCAGGTCGTATATCCTTACAGGCTCTCCCATATCCAATATAAATATCTCTCCGCCTTTTGCAAAGGCGCCAGCTTGAAGCACCAGCTGGGATGCTTCCGGTATAGTCATGAAAAATCTTGTGATATTTTTATCCGTTACAGTAACAGGGCCGCCTGAAGCTATCTGCCTTTTAAATAGTGGTATAACAGAGCCATTAGAGCCTAGCACATTGCCAAATCTAACTGCGCCAAATTCAGTCTTGCTGTTTTGGGCCATAGCCTGAATTATCATCTCGCATATCCTTTTAGTAGTTCCCATTACATTTGTAGGGTTTACTGCTTTGTCCGTGGATATCATAACAAATTTCTCCACATTATATTTATCAGCAGTTTCCACCAGGTTTAACGTTCCAAAAACATTATTCTTAACTGCTTCACTAGGACTGCTTTCCATTAACGGCACATGCTTATGAGCTGCAGCATGAAATACCACTTGAGGCCTGTACATTTTAAACACATTTTCAAGTCTTCTTCTATCCCTTACAGAGCCGATTAAAACCTTAAGTTCCATTTCCGGATATGTCTTTTTAAGCTCATTTTCAATTTCATAAGCATTATTCTCATAGCAGTCAAATATAATTAGCTTTTGGGGGGTATATCTTGAAATCTGTCTGCAAAGCTCTGACCCAATAGAACCTCCTCCCCCAGTTACCATTACCACTTTTTCATTTAAATAATCTTTTATACCACTTTCTTCAAGTACTACTGTGTCTCTGCCTAAAAGATCTTCCACATCCACATCTCTTATTTTTTTAATAGTTACATTGCCATTTATAAGTTCATATATACCTGGCATTATTTTTAATTTGCATCCTGTATTCCTGCAAATTTCAATAAGCTCGGTCTTTTTATCTCCTGTGAGTGTTGGAATAGCAATAATAATAAGATCAATTCTTTTATCCTTTGCAAGCTGCGGTATGTCATATCTGTTTCCCAAAACTTTTACACCAGATACCATCTTTCCAATTTTATTTTTGCTGTCATCCACAAAGCAAACCGGTATCATGTTTAGTTCTTTACTGTTTATCATCTCTTTCAAAATAACATTGCCTGCAGAACCTGCCCCAACTATCATAACTCTCATACCTGGATTGCAATTCTTGTGTCTTAATAAAGTCATTATTCTTCTGTAGATTCTGAATGCCACCCTGAAACCCACCACAAATAACGTAGTAAAAATGGTGCCTAGCACAAGAACACTGTTTGGAAATATGTGACCAAACAACATGCTGGCTGCTACAACAACTGTACCTCCGCAAATACAGCCTGCGGTAGCCATAAGAAATTCATCCAGGCTTGCAAAATTCCAAAGTGAATCATAAAGCCTGAAAACATAAAAGAAAATCAAAAAAGTTAGTGAAATTACTGCTGCATGCTCTGAATATTCCATTAGGTATACCTTAGGAATGTCAAAGATAAATCTAAAATAAAATGAAAGAAGAAAAGAAAAATTAATTAAAGCTACATCCACAATAACTAACATTAATTTTTTCCAATTTTGAACTTTTCTCATATTCTCCTCCTTTCTTAACATAAAAACATTACCATTGTATTACACCTGCATAATTTTTACAAATTATTCATACCTTTTATATTGTAATATGGTTCCATTATTCTCAAATAAGCCCATTATTCTCAATAATACTATGTTATACATCATTCATATTTGCAACATTTTCTTGCTTTTTCACTAAATACCACCAGTTTGTTATCTATTTCATTTTCCATTTTTGAAAACATTATTTAATTAAACTAATAACTTGTTGAAAAAAAAGAAGCTTAAATTAAAGCCTCTTTTTATTTAATTTTTTCTTGCCTTTATCCTTATGCCTCACCCCGTCATCGTCATAAGAATAATGATAGTAATACCCGTAGTATCCTTTTTCCGTAACCTGAAGCTTATTTAAAACCACGCCAAGTATTTTTCCGTTTACCTTTTCCAAGAGCTCCTTAGCTTTCGCAGCTGCATTTCTGTCAGCTTCCCCAGAGGATACCACAAGAAGATACCCATCAGTGTAACCTGCAAAAAGCTGTGCATCCGTTACCATTAACACCGGCGGTGTATCTATAATAATAAAATCATATTTTTCTTTAAGTGAAATTATAAAATTCTTCATCTTTTCCGAAGCTATAAGCTCCGAGGGATTCGGCGGCCTTGTCCCTGCAGTAAGAATAAATAGATTATCTACTCCTGTACTCTGAACAGCATCGTCAAATGACACCTCGCCTGCCAGCAAATCAGATAATCCCGTGGTATTTGATACTGCAAAATTCTTATGAAGCTTAGACTTTCTTTGATCACAGTCAATAATTATTGTTCTTTTCCCAGCTTCTGCTGTAACTACAGCTAAATTTGAAGACACTGTTGACTTTCCTTCTCCGGGTCCTGAGCTGGTAATACAAATTGTCTGAACCTTTTTATCAAAGGAGGAGAACTGTATATTGGTCCTTAATGTCCTATATGCCTCGGTAATAGGAGATTTAGGGTTATTTATAGAAATTAAATCTGGTACTTCCATTTTTCACTCTCCAGTCTATAATTAATCAAGCTTAACTTTATTTTAAGAAATTAAAAAAACTTTTCTTTGGGGTAAGCTTATTATTTTTCTGAATTATCCTTTCATTCATAAGCAAAAGCTGTCCATTTAGCTGAACATCTACTGCCACCGAATTATTTATTTTCTTAACTATTTCAATTGCATCACTTAGTCCTGTACATCTTCTATTAACAGTATGTGCATCTGATGCAATAAAATTACACAATCCATTTTCAATAAGTTTTCTGGCAGTTTTTTCTACAGTCCTGCCAAAGATTCCAATAATACTTCCTGTATTAATCTGAAAAAGACATCCCTCTTCAATAAAATTATTAATAATACAGATATTATCCATAATATAGCCATATCTTTCAGGATGGGCAATAATAGGCCGCACCCCAAGAAGTCTGAGCTCATATATTATGTCCTTAAGTTTATCTGAATAATTCTCCATAGGCAGTTCCACCAGCATATAATTAGTATCACAAAGCCCCTTTATTATTCCTCTTTTAAAAAGCTCTACAGTATGATTATCAATAAAAACCTCCTGTCCTGAATAAATCTCTATTTCAATTTTATGATTCTTTATCTCATTTTTTAATTTTTCTACTTCTTTAATAACATTTTCATGGTTTGTTTCAAAATAATTAGTGTAATAATGTGGAGTAGCAACAATTGCACTGGTATTTGAGTTAACAGCCTTTTTGAGCATACATATAGAAGTTTCTAAATCCTTTGCACCATCGTCTAACCCCGGGAGTATATGACTGTGAATATCTATCATTTTTACTCCTTCTTTCGTTTAATTAGCCTCTTACTTCCTTTGGTATAATTCCTATAACCGGAATATCTATGTATCTAGCTACGTCTTCTTCTGTTTTAATGCTTCTATCCAAAAATTCAAGCACAAAAGTGAGTCCTACAGAAGCCATAAGTCCGATCAAAAATGCGATTGCAATATTTAATATTTTATTCGGCTTAACAGGGCTTTTAGGCAGTTGAGGTTTGTCCATTATTTGAATATCCCCGCCAGTAGGAAACACAAGTTTAGATTCCTCAACAAAAGCAGCTGATGCCGCATTTGTAATTTTAACAGCTTCCTCAGCATTTCCATTTTGAGTGCTTATTACTAAAATTTGGGTATCCGTCTGAGATGCTACAGTTACAGCCTTCTGAAGCTGCTCCACTGTATATTTATTATCAAGCTTGTTTGCAACCATCTCTGCAACCGCTCTGGATTTTGCAATTTCAGAATAGGTTTTCACAAGCTTTTGATACATCATAACATCATTATATTGAGTAGTAGTTTTTTCATTTGCCTGAGGCTTACCCACGATTATACTTGTCCTAGCCTCATATACTGGCTTCAGAATATAAAAACTTATAATTCCAGATACAAGAGTACAGGCCAATGTAATAATCAAAATAAGTTTTAACCTTTTTCTTATTATGTAGAAAATATCCCTTAGATCCAGCGTCATTTCTTCTTCCATTTAATGCATCTCCTTAACATTGATGTTTAAAAAACTTTGCGAACATTAATTAATAATCTATTTACAATTTTAGCATTATTTCCACGTTACGTAAAGTAAATAATTGTGTAAACAATACATTTTTTAACAATTTACTGACAAAACTTAGTTTATTCTACAAACTTCATCCTTCACTAAACTAAACACCCTAAATCAAGGATATTATATAAGAATTTTGGAATAATAAATTTTGTAAGAAACTTTTCCTCTGCAATATTGTGATTAGGAGGATGAACATTCGATGAAAGAATTATTTAAATTGACTTTTTTAACTCTAGTAATGGGTATTTTATACCTTCTAATAGAAATGCTCTATAGGGGTAATACCTATTGGCAAATGGCGCTGGTTGGCGGAATAGCCGGTATGCTTATAGGTTTAATAAATAAAATTTTAAATTGGTATACACCTTTATGGATAAAAGGCTTAATAGGCATGATCATAGCAACAGTTTGTGAATTTATTGGAGGCTTCTATCTTAACTTATGCATACACTGCGGCATATGGGATTATAGTAATCTGCCCTTCAACTTATGTGGTCAGATATGCTTATATTACAGCGTGGCCTGGTTCTTTTTAAGTTTGCTTGGTATATTCACATATGACTATATAAGGTGGAAGGTTTTTGGGGAAACTAAACCTAGATACAAAATTTTCTAAAGTAATTTTATAGGAGATGCACTATATGAACTTAGCTTGGTCAAATATATTTTACATAATGGTCAGAACAACAATAATATTTATAGTATTATTATTTCTAACAAGAATACTAGGCAAAACACAAATGAGCCACCTTACGTTTTTTAATTATGTTACCGGTGTTACAATTGGATCAATTGCAGGAAATATGGTTAGCAACAACATTGAATTTTTTTGGGATGATTTAATCGGATTAATCTGGATATGCACTCTTACCATCTTAACCGGATATATTAATCTTAAATCAGGAATTATAAGAAGGATTATTGATGGCGAACCTACCATTATTATAAAAAAAGGAGAAATCATAAGGCATTCATTATCCACAAATCGTTTTAATCTAGATGATTTGTCTATGATGCTTAGAAAACAAAACGTATTTTCAATAACAGAAGTAGAATATGCAATATTAGAGCCTGATGGAAACTTAAGTGTATTAAAAAAACCAAATAACCAGGAGATCACTAAAGCCGATATCAAAATTCCTGCTCAAAATATAAAATATATACCTTCGGAGATAATTTCAGATGGCAAAATATTAATTAGAAATCTGAAGGAACTAAATCTAACAGAAGAATGGCTGTACAAAAAACTTAAACAGCAAAATATAGAAAAAACAGAAGATGTGTTTTATGCTGAAATTCAAACTGACGGCTCTTTGTTTATTGATAAAAAATAGAATGCACTCTCCGTAGTATATTAGGCAGGATTGAGGAAATAAATAAGTCTTAAATCTTAAGGAATAGTAATCGCAGGTAAAATATTATATATTTTGTACTAACTTATCCGCTCAAAGTTAAAATTTATATAAAAGTAGTGTTGAATTTTACAAAAATATGTTTTAATTTTTATAAGTTTATCCGCTTAAACTCATAATAATTAAAAAGTAGTAGAGGTTGATTAGATGATTGAAATAAATAAAATTAAAGAAATATTTGAAAAGGATGGCGGAATAATCAGAACGGCTGACCTTTTGGCATCTAAAATTTATTATAGAGATATTCAAAAATTAATAGCGGATGGGTATATTGAAAAGATTCACTATGGTTACTATCAATGGATTCATGAAAGGGATGTCAGCGAGGCAAATATCATATCTAAGCTTTTTCCTGATGGAATTTTATGTATGAATACTGCGTTATTTTACTATCGATACAGCGACCGAACTCCTCTTCGTTGGGATATTGCTGTAAATAAAGATTCCAGTAAATCACGTTTTAATATTGATTACCCATTTGTAAAACCATATTATATTGAGCCTGAATTCTTGGAACTAGGGCTCTCAATAGGAAAAATCGATGGTTACTCTGTCAAAATTTACGACAAAGAACGTGTTATCTGCGATTGCATCAGATATGTCAATAGGATGGATAAAGAAATTTTCAACAAAGCTATTCAAGCTTATATTAATGACGTCGGAAAAAATATACCTAATTTGATGGAATATGCTAAAAAACTAAGAGCACTAAAAAAAGCAAAAGATTTGTTGGGAGTGTGGCTATAGTGGCTGATATAGGAGTTTCGACTCTTGCAAAACTTAGAAATAAGGTGAAATTAACCAAAATAAGCTATCAACAATGTTTACAGTTGTTCTTTCAGGAAGAGTTTTTAAGGCGATTATCATGGAAGATGAGTTTGTAAAAATATGGAATAGTAAGCAGTACAATTGGCAATAGTATTAGTGAGTAGTTATAGTTATATAGGGTAAGATTTACTTCGCTACACCATCCTTAACACTAAAAACTATAAAGCTTTTTGTTTTGAATAAAACCTATGTTTTGTGAGATAATAGCATTATTGAAAAACTGTTTGAAATTGTGTAAAATACTATTAATGAATGGGGGTATATTTAATGAAAATTAACTTTAATAAAATTAAAACAAAGCATTACAAATGTGCTTATAATTGTTGCTGTGATAAAGAAAAGGCAAACTTGTTGCTAAATAAAGCTGTTGCTAAAGCTAAAAACGCTGCTCCTTTACATGATGTCCGCGATACCCTTAAATTGTTTTTCGGAATTGTTAAAGACTGGATTAAAGGAAATTACACTAGGATTCCTACTGGTTCATTAATTGTTATATTTATTGCATTAATCTATTTTGTATCCCCGGTGGATCTTATTCCTGATTTTTTACCTACTGGCTTAATAGATGATGCATTTATAATAAGTCTTGTATCCAAACAAGTTAGCAACGACTTGGAAAAATATAGAAAATGGAAGTCACATAGAATTTTTGCATAATGCGCATCTCTCTCGGGGCATAAACTCGAGAGAGTTAATTATTTTTTGAAAAACTATTTTAATACCTATAAGTTATATTATAATATCTTATATAGGTAAAATTTATTTTTATTGGGGGGAATTAACTTGGATCGTATAAATAAATCTTTAGAATTATTTAACAATGGCTGCAATTGCTGCCAGGCAACCTTCCTTTCTCTGTCAGAAGAAATGGGATTGGAAAAAGAAACAGCTCTAAAAATAGCCTGTGGATTTGGTGGTGGAATGCACCAAGGTGAGGTTTGCGGTGCCGTTTCCGGTGGAATAATGCTGTTAGGTTTAAAAAATGGCAATGGTGACCTAGCGGATCAGGAAGCAAAAGAAAAAACAACAGAACTAGTGAAAGAATTCTGCAGCCAATTTAAACAAAAAAATGGCTCAATAATTTGTAGAGAACTGCTGGGATGTGACAAGAGCACAGAAAGTGGAAAGCAATATGCAGAGGATAACAATTTAAAAGAAAAAATATGCCAGAACCTGGTGAAAGATGCAATTGAATTGGTATCTAGTTTTTAGCTTTGCTTACTTAATAAAATAAGTGGGTAGCCAAGCTTCTAAACGAACTTACACTACCCACTAAAATTTATTCAGTAACACTAGATACTATCAAGATGTGATGTGTCTGCCACCATTATTGTTTTGATTTCCTTTTCATCTACGTTTAGAACAGTAAGGCTTGTAGCATGAATGAATGGAGGGTTCCAAAACTCATTGATAGGATAATTATTGACCAATGCTAATATTGACTTGATGACACAAGTGTGTGTTACAAGCATAATATTTTCGGAATTTTCAATTGTTCTCTCAATAAGATTATCTAATCCTTTTTTTACTCTTGCCGCTAAAATATCAAAGCTTTCCCCTTCTATAGGCTGAAACAGATGAGGCTGCTTCCAAAAATTATTATGCTCCTCAGGATATTGCTCCTTTACATCAGAATCAAACATCCCCTCCCATTTCCCAAAATTCATTTCTTTGAAATAATCAATGGTTATTATCTCCGTACTCCTGTCACCTCTCACGTATTTTGCTGTATCAAAGGCTCTACCCAAAGGACTGCTGTACATCGAATCAAATTTTATATCTCTTAAGCTTTTCCCAAGCTTTTTTGCATCCTCAATACCTTTTGGACTTAAATTTGAATCCTGCCATCCCTGCATCCTATGCTCCGTATTCCATATTGTTTGTCCATGTCTTGCAATATATATCTTCATTCTTTCCTCCGCAATTTCTAGTAATTATTATAATTATAGCACTTTATTTACACACAGGATAGTCAGCTCTATCTAGGTGTGGTACTGAAACGTCTGACTATCTGTAGGATTAAAATTATTATTTTACTATATCTTATAAACAATTATTGAACTTTATTTACAAGTTCTTAATTAAATTTTATAATAAATGTGATGCTGCCTATTATATTAATATTTAATCACACAACCGCGGAGGATTTATGAAGCTTTCAAGAAGAATTATTTCTGTAATAGTAGTTGCTTTTGCAATAGCAATTTTTTTATTATACATAATTTCAAAAACTATACTCTTAGGAAAGTTTATTGATTTGGAAATAACTAAAACTGAATCTGGGATTTCAAGAATTGTAAAATTTATTGAAAGTGATACCAACACATTAGATGCGCTAGCTATCAATTATTCAAAATGGGATGAAACTTTTAATTTTGTCCAGAATCATAATTCTAACTATATAAATACAAACCTAACTGACATGACCTCCTTCAACAAACTAGATATTAATTTCGTAATAATTTCTGACAACAATGGAAATGTGATTTTCGGCAAAAGCTTAAATTGCACTAATTCACAAAGTTTAAGTGACAATGATCAATCTACTATTTCAATGAAAATTTATAACTTAATGAAATATAATAAGACAAATTCAATAAAAGGACTCTATATGACGGATAAGGGACCGTTAATACTAAGCTGCCAGCCTATTTCAAAAGCCACTACAGGTACTGCTCCAGATGGAATTTTTATTATTGCAAAATTTCTAGACAGAGGTGAAATAGATAAAATCAATTCTATAATAGGAATCGATTTTGAACTCAGAACCTACAATGCTATGGATAGTACATATACAAATTTAGATCGTAATGGAACAGTTTTAATTAATAATAGTGATTCTAAGAAAATAACCGGATACAAAGTTTTAAATGATATTTTCGATGTCCCGGCCCTAACTGTAAAATTAAGTCTGCCCAAAGATATATTACTTGAAGCAAATACAAGCATGGATTTATTCATTTTTCTACTAGCAGTTATTTTCATTTTTTTTGTTATGCTTGTCATCAAATTTTTAGATAATATAGTTCTCAAAAGAATATCCTATATTAAAAGAACAGTAGATAAAATAAGTTATACTAAAGATTTATCTTTGAGGCTTTATGATAATGAACACGATGAAATATCAGAGTTAAGTGATAAATTTAATATTATGTTTGACCAGATACAAAGTTCAAACCATAAACTAATAAAAAGCGAAAAAAAATACTCCTCACTTTTTTCTAATATGACGTCCTGTTTTATGTATGCAAAAGTTACCTTGGATTCAAACAATAAACCAAATAATTTTATTATTTTGGAAATAAATAATGCTTTTATATCTTTTTTTAATCAGGCAAAGGAAGATGTTGTTGACAAGCTTGGTTTGGAATTGCTGCCTGTAGAAATACGTGAACACCCCGATTTTATGGAAATGATTGCTGAGGTTGCTATTAGTGGTTCTACCTCTATAGCAGACGCTTTTTATTTTGAAAAATATGATACTTGGTTCTATTTAACTATATACAGTGCTGAAAAAAATTATTTTGCTATGATGCTCACAGATATAACCGATAAGAGAAATTCAGAGCAAAAAATATTGAATCTGGCTTACTACGACGAACTAACAAATCTCCCTAACAGAAAAAAGCTTATGGAGGATATCCGAAAAATCATTAATGTAGGAGGTGAAAAGTTTGCTCTTCTATTTATTGACCTTGATAATTTCAAAGGAATTAATGACAGCCTTGGCCATGAAGTAGGAGACTATGTGCTTGAAAAAATTGCATTAAGACTGAAGCAGCTTGTAGATGATAATATTATGGTAGGTAGACTTGGCGGGGACGAATTTATTATTGTTTTAAGAAATTTAGAACACATAAGCGAAGCCGAAACTTTAGCTTCAAAGCTGTACAGTATTTTAAAACCTGTGATACTTTACAAGGGAAATGAATTGTATGTGGGTGCCAGTATAGGAATTAGTTTGTATCCTGAAGATGGAACAACTCTGTCACAACTCATGAGAAATGCCGATGCCGCAATGTATTCAGCAAAAAGAAATGGAGGTTATTGTTATGAGCTCTATTCAAGAAGTATGAATGATTGTGCCCTCTCCGAACTTATCATGGAAAGCAATTTAAGAAAGGCATTGGATAACAATGAATTAATAGTATATTTTCAGCCCATAGTTGACCTTAAAACCATGAATACAATAGGAGCCGAGGCATTAAGCAGATGGAAGCAGAGGGGAGAACTGGTGCCGCCTAACCAGTTTATTCCTTTATCAAAAAATATTGGAGAAATAGCAAATATCGATAACTGGGTATTAAGGAATGCATGCCTTCAGTGCGAAATATGGAAGGATTATGCATTAAAGGACTTTTTTATTTCTGTAAATATATCCTATAAACAATTAAAGGAACCAGAATTTATAAAAACAGTTATAAATGCGTATGAGGATTCCGGTCTGGATCCCCACTTACTAAATTTGGAGATTACAGAAGATGAAGCAATGGAAGATGTGGAACTGACCATCAATGTCCTAAATAAATTGAAATCTAAAGGCGTAAAAGTATCCATGGATGATTTTGGGACAGGCTATTCTTCACTGAGCTACGTAAACAAACTCCCCATTGATATATTGAAAATTGATATGTCTCTAATAAGCACCATAGATATTGACAAGAAAACCATAGAAATTGTAAAAACCATAATAGTGATGTCTCACAGTCTGGGCATCCAGGTTTTAGCTGAGGGAGTGGAAAGAAAATCCCAATTGGAAATTCTAAAGGAGCTTAACTGCGACAAAATTCAAGGCTACATTGTATCTAGGCCTATTCCCCCAGAGGAATTTGAATCTGCATTTTTTTAGCTTTTATTTTGCTGCTGCTTTCCCTAGGTGCGGTGGATAATGTATATTTACATATTAATCTGTTTGAATTAAGTGTTGATGATTTAAAAAAATTTTATCAACACTTAATTCAAACAGACTGCAATAGGCTAAAAACATAAAAACAAAACTGGATTGCCTGTTGACAATCCAGTTTTGTTATATTATTTAATTTTCACTAACACTATCTCGCATTCCTTTAATAATTAAAAGCATTATCCCAACGGCTGACACAAGATCCCCTATGCTCACAATATTTTTATTTAAAACAGTATAAGGAATAATATCACCTAAAAACCAAAATTTTGTATTACCATCTACTAACTTATAAAGCCCCTGGGTAGCCACATTCTGAGTTATGCCTGCAGCATTTGCTGCATTTACTCCCACAGGCATCATACCGCCGTTTGCAAATATAGGTATAGCATTTAACACAAATCCTAATCCGATAATAAGAATAAGAGGATTTTTCTTATTTTTATATACAAAAATAAATAAAAGCAAGTACATTGCCATATCCGCATAATAAGTAATTGGACCAATAGAAAGAATACCCTTTTTAATGGACATGATTACAACAGCCTCAAGTAAAAAGGACGCTAGTATTAAGTATATACCTTCGATTCTAACATTTGAAAGATTTTTAAAATTCCCCTTTAAAATAAGTCCTATTAATATAGCCAAAATTATTACCTGAATAAACATATTACTTCCCCACTAAATTATTTTGTTTTGATTTAGCTTTAAAATACGCTTCCACTACCTTAGGGTGAAATTGTGTCCCCGCATTTCTTTCTATTTCTAAAGTTATTTCTTTCTCAGCAAGAGCACGTCTATATGGTCTGTCCGTAGCCATAGCATCAACAGCATCCGCAAGTTGAATAATAAATACGTCAAACTCAAGTTCATCCTTACCTTTACCATCCGGATACCCAAACCCATCATATCTTTCATGATGATGCCTTACTAGGTCAATAATATTCTCTAAATTTTTAACATCCTTCAATATATTATACCCAATCTCAGGATGCTTTTTTATTATACAGAATTCTTCATCAGTAAGCTTTCCGGGTTTATTCAATATACTGTCATCAACACCTATTTTCCCAACATCATGAAGCAAAGATCCCATATCAAGCTGCTCTATTTTCATTTGATTATATTTAAGCTCTTTTGCAATCATCTCTACAATTTTTGCAACCCTTTGAGAATGACCTTCAGTATACTTATCTCTTGCCTCTACTGCTCTCATAAGAGAATCCACTGTTTGAACAAATTGAGTTTTTGAGTCAATATACAATGAAAATGTAAATCTTACAAGAACTATAGGGAAGAACAAAAATAATACACCTAAATATCCAAATGACTTATTTATTAAAGCAAGCACAATTCCAAATGGAACCATAATAATAAAGTTAATTAAGCCGATTTTAATATTCCCATAAAACGTTAAAAGTAAATTCTTTTTTATAGTTATAGATAATAGTACGGAAATTAAGAATAAATTCACTAAAAAACAAATTAAACTAAATATTAAAATCGGAAATAAATTCGAATCTGCTCCTGTAGAAGCAAAGTTTCCTCCAGTTATAATGTACATATAGTTTGCAAATAAAATTGGTAGTATAAGAACACAATAGTTAAATACCGTCCCATATATTGGTGTATTCAATATGTGTTGATATTTATCACCCTGTACCTTTAATACCCTCATTGAAAAGCCTAGTACCATTGCTAGCATAGTAAATATAGGTCCAAACAACAAAAAAGCAGCCAGTTCTACTGCAAAGGTTGTGGTGAAGGACATTTTTTTATATGGAACTGTAAAGGATTCTGTAAGTGCAATCAATAATGAGAAAAATACCAAAGCTAATATATTAATTGAATTAAATGTTATGTAGTCATAACAAAAAAATACAACTAATGAAAAAAATGTTATCATATAAACTGTAAATAAATAATATCTAATAGTTCTTGGTAAATTTTTCATACTTTCCTCCTATGTTAATAAAGGCCGATTACCTTTATATTATTACCAAATCCAAGTTATGTTTGCACCACCAGCAACTGCTACAGCTAATAAAGCCATAAGCACTTTTGCTAAATTCTTTTTCATAATTTATTCCCCCTTCGCTAAATTAACAGGGCTTCGCTAAAACCTGTTATATTTAACTCCGCTAGGGGTAAAAAAATGAGTAATCGGCCTACAGAAAAGCAATAATTAAACTATTTTTTTTCTATTCTTCTGTTTATAGCATCAAGGGCAGCTTTGGCAATGGCTTCACTAACGTCATTTTTAACCAGAGCTGTCCCTATCATTGTTTCCTCTCTTCCATTTGCAAGCATATTTACAATAACTGTGGCAAATGAAGTATCTCTGCTTGAATGAACAAGCACATCCTGAACATCAAAGGAGGTTGTCCTACCAATAAGTTCCTCTACTGTTTTTATAGTAGAAACTGCTACCACCTTTCTTCTGTTTGTTTCCGTTTTTACTGCAGTCTGTGTATATGAAAATTCTTCGTCATTTAAAAGCAGCTTTATAGTACATTCCACTTGATTCCCGCAAGTTGACAATGTAACCCCGTCAAATATTATTCTGCTAATTGTTCTGTATTCATCAGTTTCAATCTGGGCAATGCTAATTATCCTTCTGTCTATCCTGTAATCAAATGCTGCAAGTAGAGAAGACTCTATGTCCCTTACTATTTGCTTTGCAGCCCTGAAATTGCTTGCAAGAATATGAAGCTCTGCAATTTCGCCGTTTTCACTAACGATTTTAGCGTTTATTACGCCGTCTATTTTATTGATTATTTCTTGAAAAGCTAAGAAATCCATATTTATACCTCACTATAAGTTTTGAGAATTATTTATGTCCTTTAACGCTAAATCGATTATATCATAAACATTATATTTCAACAATATTTCCCAATTATTTCGACAAAATTTCTGATTTTATTCTATTTATTCTGATAATTCCGTCATCTCTCAGTTTCCTATTTTCTTTTTCTATTCTTTCTGTTTCATCTATTCCTTCCATAATTGTTTTCCATGTAGTTTCCAAGGTATCAACCTTCACCGCCGGACCACCGGTTATTTTTGCTATATCAATGCTTTGATTTTTAATATTTTCAGCATTTTTTATCAAAAGCTCATTAGTGGCTTTGTCTAATGCATCCATTGATTCTGCTATAAGCTTCTGCCTTTTTAATGTGACTGCTTGAATAAGGCCATTCTTAAAAATAGGTATGGTTATAATGAATGCAGACTGAATCTTTCCAATTAATTTATAGTTTCCCTTTTGAATAATTCTGATCTGAGGAGCCGTCTGAAGAGAAACCAATTTTGCCATTTCCAGGTCATACAATCTATGCTTGAGCATTTCCAACGCAGATTTTACTTCTTGAAGCTTGATATTGTCATCTCCGTATCCATACTTTGCTCTTTGCTCCCAATATGGAAGATCTTCTCTTTCGATTTCATCAATAATAAGACTACAGGCTGCAGTATATTTTTCCAATTCTTTATAATATTCAAAATTTTTCGCAAACAATTCCTCTAAGTCTTTATTTGTTTTAATAATCTCGCTGTTGTAGGCAGATATCCTGGAATATATTCTATCTATTTCTCCGCCTAATGTCTGGTACTTACTCAGTAGTTGTTCTATGGTTTTCTTTCCTCCTGCAAAAACCTTTGCAAAAAAACCCTCAGGCTTTTCTTCCAGCTCTTCCTTATCAAATCTGCTCATTATTTTCGTAAGTTCTTTAAGCATAATACTGGAATTTTCAACATTATAAAGCTTAATGCTGCTAAGTATTTTATCTGCAAACTTAGAAACCTCTACTGAAGGTTCATGTCCAAACTGAATTATGGAATTGATATCTGATACATTTAAGTCCTTAGCAATTTTTATTACCTCTGGAGATTGTTTCAGTTCTTCTTTAATCATCTCTAGTTTTTCTTCTATCTCTAATTGTGTGTCCGTAGGGATTTCCTGAAGTTCTTTTGAATTACTTTCTCCACTAAATCTCATATAAATGTCTCCTTATTATCAATATTTCTTACTAACCTAAAATGCTCCTCTAAAAAACCCACCATTTTTTTTAAACGGAACTTTAGACCCAAGCTGTTCCAGTGTGTGAGAATCATAAAAACTTTCTTTTATATAATTTTCAATATCGCTTTTTCCTGAGGGATTATAGATAATCACATCCACCCCCATTGAATTCATAAACATCAATGTAACCGCATCAGAAAAGGTAAAATCTGTATCACTTCCATTATTATAAATAATAATCTTGGGAATTGCCATAGGATAATCAAAATTTTGCAATAAATTCAAGAATTTCTCATTTAAGTTAGTGAGTATCTGAAAGGAAGATACCTTCATATAATACTCGTCCTTGGCTTTAAAATCATTTGAAAACAAAAAATAATCCTTAATCTTGTCTAACAGTCTTGGTTTGATTTTAATTTTAAAATTTTTATATTTCCAAAAATCAGGAATGGAACAAAGGGCAATAATTCTATTGGCACAAGCTTCCTGCAGCGAAGGTTTTAAACCTTTATATTGCCAGTATTCAGAACTTAATAATCTATCTTTATCAATATGTCCTTTATCGTCCAATACTGATGCATATTTTTTACGTATATTTTTTACATTTTTTTGTTTATTCATGGGCAATTTTTTGAAAAATAGAGTGTCTTTGCACTTAACCAGAGAATCTATCCCTCTTATGTATTCATCTAAATCTTTTTTCACGCCATTTACCTTAGAAAACAAATTTGGCACATGCACAACTCCATTATCTATTTTAAATCCGGGTCTTATCATTGCTTCATGAATTCCCCATATTGCAATTTCATCATAGGTTGTCTTTAGTGTATCAGCACAGACCTCAGAATCCGAAAACTGCCAAGGTTTATAGCAAAAAGATTCATTGTCATGTAAAACTTCCATAAATTCCTCATTTGCATTAAACGCATCTGTGGACACTCTGCGTCTTACATATGACATATAAAACTCACCACCCTTCGTAAATATAGTACATTTCTATTTTACTACATTTGCAAGTTTTTAGACACAGAAAATTTAGGTGTGAAAGGGAAGAACAAATTCGCCCTAACGGGCAAGTTTTTTAGATTGCAGCTGAAGTTCAAACTTCAGCTCTTTTAATTATCATATTACCATCACATTTTATGCATAACACTGTTTTATGCATAACACTGCTGG
>Ga0268357_100564_pt1 | contig 43910 bp, 40 predicted proteins | sample BioMet10_FD_192466 | JGI IMG/M metagenome (GOLD analysis project Ga0268357, IMG submission 192466) | Sewage microbial communities from Oakland, California, United States - Biofuel 10 (Illumina Assembly) | ecosystem: Engineered > Wastewater > Sewage > Unclassified | place: USA: California... | reverse complement strand
AACCCTTTTCTGCGGTCTCTCTTGAAAAAGAACGTCGCCGCTGGCTTCCAGATCGCTTGCGCTTCCGTTCCAGCAGCGAGGGGTGTGGTCTAGGCGACAAACCAGGGTCACGTCAACCCCCAAATGACATTTGTTCGAATTATATTATTTATTCGTTTAAAATCAGCATATTAAAAAATGTCATGATAAATTCTAGAGCAATGTTTTCCGCCCTGCCGCTCCTGATGACGTGACTCACGTCGCAAATTGCTGTAGATGTGGAGCCAAGGAGTCACCGCCATGGCCGCTCACGAAGCACTGCTCGCGAAGATCCGCAGCGACCTGCACGCGCACGCCGACGCAACGCACCGGGCAGGTCTGCGCTCATATTTCAAGGAACGGATCTCGCCGCTTGGCGTCCGTTCGGGCGAACTCTCCGGCGTGGTCGCCCGCGCCTGGCGGGACGTGCGCGGGTTGCCCGCGTCGGAGCTGCTCGTTCTATGTGACGCGTTTTGGGACTCCGGCGTCTTCGAGGAGGCCAGCGTGGCCTGCAAGCTCTGCGCGCGAGCCCTGCCGCGCCTGGACGCCCCCGCCTTCGACGTGTTCGAGCGCTGGCTGGCGACGCGCGTCGGCGACTGGGCCCACTGCGACGACCTGTGCAGCCACTGCGTGGGCGGGCTTCTGCCGCCCTACCCCGAGCTGCTCGCGCGGACGCTGCCCTGGCTTTCCAGCCCGAACAGGTGGCTGCGCCGCGGGGCCGCGGTGAGTTGCGTTGCGCCGGCGCGCCACGGCCTGTTCCTGAGCCACGCCTTCCATGTGGCCGACCTGCTCCTGGACGACACGGACGATCTGGTGCGCAAGGGCTACGCCTGGCTGCTCAAGGAGGCGTCGCGCGCCTGGCCGCGCGAGGTTCTGGAGTTTGTGCTCCTGCGGCGCGAACATTTGCCGCGCGCGGCGTTGCGCACGGCCATCGAGCTTTTGCCGCCGGAGTGGCGACGCCGGGTCATGTCGCCCGGCACGACCAGCGAACATTCCCGCCGCGAGGGAGATGCGGCGTCTGCCTGAACCCTCAACTGAACGGAGAGCATCGTATGGATGTCAGCATCATGGCGTTACCCGGCATGCGGGTGATCAAGGTGCACAAGATCGGGCCCTACGGCGAATCCGCCCCGGCCGCGTGGAGGACGCTGTGCGCCTGGGCCGCGGCGCGCGGACTCCTCGGCCCTGAAACGCTACGCCTGGGCCAGGGCGGCGGCGATCCCGCCCAAACGCCGGCCGAGGAACTCACTTATGACGCGGCCCTCAGCGTGGACCGCAGCGTGGAGGTGGAGCCGCCCGTGACGGCCGGCACCTTCCCGGCCGGCGATTACGCCGTGGTCGTCCACAAGGGCCCCTACGCGGGTCTCGCCGCGGTCTACCGCGAACTCATGGGCGTCTGGCTGCCGCAAAGCGGCCGGCAGGCCGCCGGAATGCCCTTCGAGATCTATCGCAACGACGCGCAAGACACGCCACAGGAGGATCTGCTGACGGAGATCCGGCTGCCGCTCCGGCCGCCGGCCTAGAACTCCAGGTGCCCGGGCGTCCGCGGAAAGGCGATGACGTCGCGGATGTTGGCGATGCCGGTGACGAGCATGATCAGACGCTCGAAGCCCAGGCCGAACCCGGCGTGCGGGGCGCTGCCGAAACGCCGCGTGTCCAGGTACCACCAGTAGTTCTCGCGCGGCAGGCCGACCTCGGCCATGCGGCGTTCCAGCACGTCCAGCCGCTCCTCGCGCTGGCTGCCGCCGATGAGCTCGCCGATGCGCGGCACGAGCAGATCCATGGCCGCCACGGTGCGCCCGTCGTCGTTGAGCCGCATGTAGAACGCCTTGATCTCCTTGGGGTAGTCGTAGACGATGACCGGGCGCTTGAAATGCTCCTCGCAGAGATAGCGCTCGTGCTCGGTTTGCAGGTCCGAAGCCGCATGCACCGGAAATTCGAAGTTGCGGCCGGAGGCCTGCAGGATGCGGATGGCCTCGGCGTGGGGTAGCCGCGCGAAAGGCTGGGCCGCGATGCCTTCCAGCGTGGGCAGCAGAGTCTTGTCCACATAGGCGCCGAACAGCGCCAGATCGGCGGCGCAGTTCGCGAGCGCATGGGCCGCCAGGGCCTTCACGAAGTCCTCGGCCAGGTTCATGTCGTCTTCAAGGTCGGCAAAGGCCACCTCGGGCTCGACCATCCAGAACTCGGCCGCGTGCTTGGGCGTGTTGGAATTCTCCGCGCGGAAGGTCGGGCCGAAGGTGTACACGCCGCCCAGGGCCAGGGCCATGAGTTCCGCCTCCAGCTGGCCGGACACCGTGAGCCCGGCCGGACGGCCGAAGAATTCCGCCGCGGCGCGCTCCGCCGACGGCAGGGCCGCGGCCTTCTCGGCCTCCAGGTTGCTCACGCGGAACATCTCGCCCGCGCCCTCGCAGTCGCTGCCCGTGAGGATGGGCGCATGCACATGGACGAACCCGCGCGAACGGAAAAAGTCGTGGACGGCGAAGGCCATCTCCGAACGCACGCGGAGCATGGCCCCATACTTGTTGGTGCGCGGACGCAGGTGGGCGATGGTGCGCAGGAACTCGTCGGAGTGGCGCTTCTTTTGGAGCGGGAAGGTCTCGGGGTCCGCCGCGCCGTAGAGCGTGAGCTTTGCGGCGCGCAGCTCCCATTGCTGACCGGCTGCCGGCGATGGCACCACCGCGCCCGTCACGCCCACGGCCGCGCCGGTGCTCACGTCCGCCAGGGCGGCCAGCAACTCCGGGGTGTGGTCGGCCACGACCTGGAGGTTGGCCAGACAGGAGCCGTCATTGATCTCCAGGAAGGAAAAGCCCTTGGCGTCGCGCCGGGTGCGCACCCAGCCCTGGGCCAAGGTCTCGCCCGCCGAACCGCCCGCCAGAATGTCCTTGATCCGTGTGCGCCGCATGCATGCCTCCTGTGTCGCGCCGTTCTAGTGCCTCCGGCCGCGGATTTCAACAGAGTTGCGCCGCCCGCCCGCCTGCGGTAGAACCGGCACCGCATACCGCCACGCAACCGGGAGAAGCGCATGGGATTTTTCAGCTCGGTCAAAAAGCTCTGGGGCGGCGACGAAACCGTCCCGCAGACCCAGGCGCAGGCCGATTCGGCCTGGCGCGAACGGCTCGCCGCGGCGCTGGAGGGCGGCAAGCCGCGCATCTCCGAATGGCTGGCCGTGCTCCTGGACGGCGTTTCCGGCGCAGGCGAGCCCCTCAACGAACGCCTGCGCTTCCTCTTCGAACGCCTGGACGCGCCCGCGGCCGAGGCCGAAAGCTTCATCACGGAATTCGCGGACTGGGCCCAGGCCATGCACCTGAACGACGCCGAGGCCTTCCGCTCCGAACTGCGCTACCGCCTCATCCTGGCCTTGGACCTGGAGCAGGAGGAGGAGGAGCGCGGCAACATCTTCCGCAAATTCGCCGCGGGCCTGGCCAAGACCAAGGAACGCATGACCCAGGGGCTGGGCGCGCTGTTCGGCCGTACGGGCGAACTCGACGAGGTCTTCTGGGAGGAGTTGGAGGAGGTCTTCCTCACCGCCGACGTCGGCGCGGAGGCCACGCGCAAGCTGCTGGCCAACCTGCGCAAGCGCGCCGCCGGCATGGGCGTGCGCGAGGCCTCGCGCTTCCGCGAGGTGCTCTCGGCCGAGTTGGAGGAGCTGTTCCCCCTGCCGAAGAAGCCCAAGGTGGCCGCGCCGCCCGAGGTCGTGATGATGATCGGCGTCAACGGCGTGGGCAAGACCACCACCATCGCCAAGCTGGCCTACCGGGCGCGCCTGCAGGGCCGCAAGGTGCTCATCGCCGCGGGCGACACCTTCCGCGCCGCGGCCATCGGCCAACTGGAGGTCTGGGCCAAGCGCGTCGGCGCCGGCATCTTCGCCAAGGCCGAGGGCTCGGACCCCGCGGCCGTGGCCTTCGAGGCCGTGGACAAGGCCCAGAAGGACGGCTACGACCTTCTGCTCCTGGACACCGCCGGCCGGCTGCACACCAAGGTCAACCTCATGGAGGAGCTGCGCAAGATCAAACGAGTGCTCGAAAAGAAGCACCCCGGCGCGCCGCACCGGAGCATCCTCGTCATCGACGCCACCACGGGCCAGAACGCCCTTTCCCAGACCAAGCTGTTCCACGAGGCCGTCGGCGTGGACGAAATCGTCCTGACCAAGCTGGACGGCACGGCCAAGGGCGGCGTCATGGTCGGCGTGGCCATCAACCACAAGCTGCCCATCAGCTTCGTGGGCCTGGGCGAAAAGATGGAGGACCTGCGGCCCTTCGTGGGCGAGGACTTCGCCCGCGCCCTGCTCGGCGGCTAGTTGTGGAGTTGCATGACGTTGTTCACAAGCCGTCCGGCTCGGCTGATTGTTGGTTTATTCTGTAAGGCAAAGTAATTCCTGTAGAAATTGTATTCGTGGAGCCAACGGGGCAGTTCGCTGGCTCTTTCACGTCAGTCGGCGTAACTGGCGGCCTTGGCTTCTGCGGCTTCATCTTCGGCCACCTTCGGGGCGTTCTCCCTGGCCTGCTCTTCCCGAAGCTCGCGCATCCACTCTTTCACGTCCGCACAGTTCGCGGGCTTGCTCAACCAGGTGTAGAAGCCGGACGCCTGCGCATGGGCCTCAATGCCGACCTGTTCATGAGGCGCCAGCACGCGTATGTGTTCAAGTCCGCCACCAGAGGATCCTCTTGGGGCGTTTCAGAAAACGGAAAAAGTCGTACGCTAAAAGTGCGCTGAAGCTGGCCCCCAGCGGTACAACTTAGGAACGGACACGCCGAGGTTCTTGGCCCTCCTTGGGCGGTACGCCACTGGCCAGGAGCTTCTGCCGACTCGATCTTGCTGCCAGTCATTTGGGGTTTGCGGCCACCTTTGCGACCGATTTGTTTGGCAACTTCCAACCCAGACGAATGCGTTCGACGATCAGCTCGCGCGCCATCTCAGCCAAGCTGGCCATGACGTAGAAGAAGAACCAGCCAGACGGCGTGCCGGAGTCAATGGCATCGGTCGGGTTCTTGAACTGGACGCATTGCTTATGCAGTTCGCCGACCAAATCGACCAGTTGCTTCACGTTCCGACCGCGCCGGTCGAGTTTCCAGACGGCCAGCGTATCGCCCTCACGCAGCATTTCCAGAGCCTTGACCAAAGCCAGGACGGTCGGCACGCGTGCCGCTCACCTTGTCTTCAAAAAAACTATGACATCCGGCAGCGGTTAATGCTTTGCGTTGCAGTTCAAGATTTTGATCTTGCGTCGAGACGCGCGCGTAGCCGTTCAACATTAATATAAATTATATTATACATTTATTACGGAACTCACTGCATCAAATTATGAGAAAAAAAGTCCTGAGCCGCACCAATCACTTGCTGATGGACAGCATTCCGGTCTACTCCGAATTCGCTTATGCATAAGTCTTTGACGTAATTATTTCCCCGCTCGGTGCAGGTTGGCAAAAATGTGTAATGAGTCACGTTTGGCAATATTTGTAATTCTGCTCCAGGAATAAGGGCGGCGATTGGCGCGGCGTTGTATGCCGGTGTGGCCTGATCGTCTTTGTCTCCGACCACAATGTGGACTGGGACTTTGATGGCCTTCAAACTATCCTCTGTCATGGCAGCCTTTACAACAGGGGCCATGACAAAAGCTGCCTTGATACGCGGGTCGGCATAAGAATCGCCCATATGCGAGAGCGCAACCAATACGCGGTGGTCTTGTGTCACCATACGCTCTACATCAACAGGCTTGAATTTGTCGCTAACTTCGGGAGGTAGCTTGCAGGCAATTGGTGTATCACCACAAAATTTCTGCCATTGGGCTAGGCTTAATCTGGTGCCTACAACAGCCAATGCGGTGTAGCCACCGATCGAGAAACCTGCTACACCGATTCGAGAAGCATCAATGCGCGGCCCGAAACGGGAATCGGCCAAGAGTCTGTCGATTACAACAGACAAATCCTGCGGTCTATCCCACCAGACAACAGTACCTTGCAGCATAGGATTAGGTTCTGCCCCGGTATTGCCATGGTGATTGACGGCAGCCACGATGTAGCCATTTGCGGCTAGGGCTTCGCCTAACCAACCCAGGCCCGCTGCCGACCCTCCAGTCCCATGAGACAGCAAAATCAAAGGCATTTTGCTTGGAGACGCCGTCATGACCGCATCTTTTGCATTAAGTCCCGCATTGAAAATTGCTACTTCCCAAGGACTTTCTTTCGCATTTGCAACTGCCGGGTACCAGACGGTGACGTTCAATGGGCGGTCGCCCGTATCATTCCAATTGCGTCGAAGACTGTCTTCGTAATGGGCTGTGCTCATACCAACGGGTTGCGGCCTGGCGGCCAACTGTTGAGTGCTGGTGCAAGCACCGACAGTGGAGACCATACACAACACAAGATACAGATTGAGGCGAAACACCATGAGTATCCTTATTAGCGAAACTCGTTGAGAGGATAGGTAATCAGAATAGGATTTCACGAATTATTTTCGAGAATCGCAACGCTTTGATTTCCTGTACCACGTTGGTTGCGTTGGCGGGATTATCACAATCCTACGTTTGCAAGAAGAATGAAGCCGCATGCCTCGCCGTTCGCCTGCCGCCACCCGGCGAGTTCGAGCAGTCGGCTGGACTGCTCACGGCTCAACACGCCCTCGGACACAGCCTGCTCGATGTCGGACTCGTCCAGGCGCATGCGCCCCTCCACGGCCTATTCCTTGATCTCCACGCCCCGGCTGGTGAAGGAGATGCCCTGACTGTTGGAGGTGCCGATCATCACGGACTCGACCACGGGCTCATTGACCGGGACGTCCGAGCGCCAGCGCACCAGAAACGAGGCCCCGGCCCCGCCGCTGGCGTCGTTCTGCTCCACAACGAACTCCCGCGTGGCCAGCGGCGGCAGCGTCACGACCGTCTCCAGCATGCGCCGCACCATGCGCCCGTCCGAACCGTAATAGTCCACGGCCGTGACGGTGATGGCCTTGCGGGGATCGGTGTTGCGCACCATGAGGGTCACGGTGAGGTCGAAGGCCCGCGTCTTGACCCCGTGGTAGATGTACGAGGAACAGGGCACGTAGATCAGCTGGCCCCTGGAGACGCCGGCCAGCGCGGGCGTGGCCAGGGCGAGCAGCAGGACAGCCGCGAGAAGGATGCGTTTCATTGGTCCTCCGGGGAGGTTAGGCGTTCGAGCCCGTCCAGCCAGGACGGCGCGCAGCGCGCGCTGAAGCCGGGGAACTCCAGCCCGCCGTGGTGCAGGAAGAGCCCGCCGGCCTCGCCTTCCCCGTACAGCGGATCGCCCAGGATGGGCAAGCCCGCGGCCGCGAGGTGCGCGCGGATCTGATGGCGCGCGCCGGAATGGATGCGCACGCGCACGAGCGTCCGCTCCCCGGCCAGGGCCGCCTCCGGCCAGACGAACGTCCACAGACGCGAATCCGGCTCCAGCTTCCCCAAAACTCGCGTGCGGCGGCGATCCTCGGTGTCCAGCCGGCGCTTCAGCTCCAGCGGCTCGGCGAGCACGCCGACGACGACCGCCAGATATTCCTTGCCCACCTTCAGCGGGTCCAGGGCGGCGTAGGCCTTGGCCGCCGCGTCGTCCAGGGCCGTGAGCAGCAGCCCGGAGGTCAGGAAGTCCAGCCGGTTCAGGAGCCGAGGCCGGGCTTCGGGGAAAAGCGCGGGAAGCAGCGCTTCGGCGCTGGGACCGCCGCCGCCGGCCAGCGCGGCGCTGTGCAGCCCGGCGGGCTTGAGCAGGGCCGCATAGCCGCCGCAGCGCTCCACGACGGATAGTTCCGGCGTCCCGGCCGGTTCTGGGCCGGGCAGGATCGCGATCCGCTGACCGGCGCGCAGGCGCAGCGCGGCCGCAGCCGGTCGGTCATCCACCCGTACCCAGCCGTTTTCTATGAATCTTTTTCGACCGCGAAGGCCGAGCTCGGGCAGAACCCGCGCCAGTGCGTGGTCCAGCCGCGATCCGGCCAGACTTTCGTCCACGATCAGCGAACGCGCGTCATGTCTAGATTTTTCATGCACTTGATTACCCTACCCTGACGCGGCGACTTCCGCAACATCCCGTGCGGGCAGATGCTTTTGACGTCGCTGCGGAAAAATCCTACAGGACTTGAACCCTTGAAACCCTTTCAACCAGAATCCAGGAGTCTGCCATGACATTCGACGTGCTCTGGCTTTCGCGCGCGGACATCGACGCCCTCGGCCTGACCATGCCTGAGATCATGGACGAAGTGGAGCGCGGTTTCGCGGCCATGGGCCACGGCGAGGTGGAAATGCCGGCCAAGATCGGCATCCACACGCGGCGCGACTGCTTCAACCACTCCATGCCCTGCTACGTGGGCGGCGATCTGGACATGGCGGGCGTCAAGGTGGTCTCCGGCTATCCGCCCAACCAGAAGAAGGGACTGCCCTACATCACCGGCGTCTGGTGCCTCGTCGATCCCGAGACCGGAATCATCCGCTCGGTCATGGACGCGGCCTGGATCACGGCCTGGCGGACGGGTGCGGCCTCGGGCGTCTATGCCCGGCACTTTGGCGATCCGGAAAGCTCCGTCGTGAGCGTCATCGGCCTCGGCGTACAGGGACGCATGAACCTGCGCGCCATGATCGAGGTCTTTCCAAAGCTTCAGGAAGTACGAATCTTCGACACGGTGAGCGGGCAGGCGCAGCGCTTCGCCACGGACATGCGGCCGCTGCTGCCCGGCGCGCGGTTCGTGGAGTGCGCCACGCCAAAGGACGCCGTCACGGGCGCGGACGTGGTCATCACCTGCACGCCCATCGTGGAGAAGCCCCAGCGCTTCGTCGAGGCCGCCTGGCTGAAGGACGACGTGCTGACCATAGCGGTGGACTACGACTCGGCCTTTGACGCCGAGACCATGCGCGGAGCCGTGACCTTCACCACGGACAGCGCGTCGCAGTACCTCTGGACCCAGGACCATGGTACGTACTTCCAGCAAGGCTATCCGGACGAGGCCGGCCTGCACTCGGATATGGGCGAAATCTGCGCCGGGACCAAGAAGGGCGAGCGCAAGGGACGCCGCGCTGCGGTGCTCATGGGCATCGCCCTCGACGACGTGATGACTGGCTACCTCGTATACCACCGGGCGCTGGGAAAAAAGATCGGCGCCTGGGTCCAACTCTAGGCGGGAGAAATGCGGCTGAAAGGCTATATCTACGTACTCTGTGCGGCGGCGCTCTGGGCGCTCATTGGTCCAATATCTAAACTCTCGATTTCACTAGGGGTATCCCCTCTCGAAACGGCATTCTGGCGTGCGGCCGTGGGCTGGATCTTCTTCGCCGTCCATGCGACGGTGACCCACGCGTGGCGCGTGCAACGCCGCGACGCGCCGGCGTTGGCGGCCTTCGGCGTCATCGGCGTGGCCACCATGTTCGCCGCCAACGTCCTGTCCATCAGCATGGTCGGCGCGGCCATGGCCGTGGTGCTGCTCTACACCGCCCCGGCCTGGGTGGCGCTGCTGGCTTGGCTCATGCTCGGCGAGCGGATGAATTCGAACAAGCTCGTGGCCTTGGGCATGACCCTGGCCGGCGTGGCCTGCGTGAGCCTCGGCCCCGCGGTCATCAGCGGCAGGGGCTTCGGCGCGGTGAACCTGCCGGGCATCGTCTGCGGCCTGATCGCCGGCTTCAGCTACGCGACGTATTACATCTTCGGCAAACGCTATCTGGGGAGGTACGCCACGCCCACGCTCTTCCTCTACGCCCTGCCCGTGGGCTGCCTGTGCATTTTCCCCTTCGTGACCTTCGGCCCCAAGACGCCGCAGGCGTGGCTGTCGCTTATCGTCCTGGCCGCGACCACCACCTACGGGGCCTACAGCGTCTATTACGCCGGCCTGCGCGTGCTTTCGGCCACGCGCACGGCCATCGTGGCCACCCTCGAACCCGTGCTCGGCTCGGCCATCGCCTATGTCTGGTGGGGCGAACGCTTCGACACCGCCGGCTACATCGGCAGCGCGCTGATTCTGGCGGCGGTGCTGTTCACCATCATCGGCGGCCGGCGCGAGGCCGACACGGATGAGGCCGTCGCCAAGGAGGCCGCCGCATGACGTCGACCTTCCAGCAGCTCCGGGCCTCGGCGGGGTCGGGCAAGACCTATGCCCTGACCCTGCGCTTCCTGGAGCTGCTGGCGGGCGCGTCGGACGAGGCCGGACGCATCGCCTGCGCCGGCGCGCCGCCCGGTCCGGCCCAGCGGCGCTACTCCTGGCCGGAGATCCTGGCCGTGACCTTCACCAACAAGGCCGCGGCCGAAATGCGCGAACGCGTTTTGCGCGCGCTCAAACGACGGGCCCTGGGCGACGTGTCGGGTCCGGGCGCGGGGCTTGCGCCCCAGCGGGCCGAGGCGTTGCTCCAGGACATCCTGCGCCATGCGCAGCACCTCGGCATCCGCACCATCGACAGCCTGCTCGGCCTGCTCGTGCGGCTCTTCGCCCTGGATCAGGGCCTGCCGCCGGACTTCGAGACCGTGTTCGACGAAGAGGAGGCCCTGGGCGCGCTGTACGCCCGCTTCCTGGCCCGCTGCGAGGCGGGCGGCCCCGAGGCGGCGCTCTTCGCCCAGGCCGTGCGCACGCTGATCGAGCATGAGGACAAGCCGGGCTTCTGGCTTCAGGATTCCCTGCGCGAGCGCTTCGTCGGGCTGGCCCGGCTGCTGCTCGCCGAACCCGCCGCCCAGGGCGGGGAGCTGTGCACGGACCAGAAGCGCATGGCCGACCTGCTGGCCCTGTCCTACGACGAGATGCGCCGGACGCTGGAGCGCCTGCGGCACGAGATCGAGGCGGCGAACCTCGACTGCGCCGCGCATTTCGCCAACTTCCTGACCAAATGCGACGCCGCCGGGCTGTTCGACGGCCTGCCGGACTCGGCCTACCGCGACAAGCCCGGCCTGACCGAATGCCTGCTGGCCAAGTGCCGCGGCCGCTGCACCGAGACGGCGGAAACGGCCTACGCCGCCTTCAAGTCCGCCGCCGCCGCCTACGTCCGCGATCAGGCGATCCTTTCGCCGGCCTATGGTCTTGCGCCCTGCGTGGAGATCGCCCGGACGCTCCTGCGCGATTTGCGCGGCCTGCAACGCGAAAAGGGCTTTCTGTTCGGCTCGCAGCTCGCGGCCATGGCCGGCGAGGTCTTGGGCGAGGGTCTGGGCGTCTCCGACGCCTTCTGCCGCCTGGGCGACCGGCTGCACCACCTGCTCGTGGACGAATTCCAGGACACCAGCCGCGCCCAGTGGGCCGCCACTCTGCCGCTGGCGGTCGAGTGTCTGGCCAAGGGCGGCAGCCTGTTCTGCGTGGGCGACGTCAAGCAGGCCATCTACGGCTGGCGCGGAGGCGACGCCCGGCTCTTCGACGAAATCGCCGCCGACCCGGAGCTTTCCGCCATGTCCGGCGGCGCGGCCCAGGACAGCCTGCCCCAGAACTGGCGCAGCCTGCCGGAGATCGTGGCGTTCAACAACCGCGTGTTCGGCGCGCTCGGCGACCCCGTCCGCGCGGACGACATCGCGACGGAGCTGTTGCCCGGCGCGCCGGAGGACGTCCTGGACGACTTCGTGGCGCGGCTGACCACGGCCTTCGCCGACGCCCGCCAGAGCGTGCCCGAGGCCAGGGCCGGCGGCGAGCCCGGCCGCGTGCAGGTGCGCCTGCTGCCCGCGGCGCGGGCCGAGGACGCCGTGGAGCAGGGTCTGGACGCCCTGGCCGACGCACTGCGCAACGACATTCTTCCCCGCCGCCGCCTGGGCGACGTGGCCGTCCTCGTGCGCACGGCCGCCCACGCGGACCTCGTGTGCCAGCGGCTGGTCAACGAGGGCTGGCCGATCATCACCGAAAACAGCCTGCAACTGGCCCGCCATCCCATCGTGCGCCAGCTCGTGGCTCTGCTGCGCCTGCTCGACGCCCCGCCGGACGACACGGCGCTCCTCGAATTCCTCTGCGGCCGCGAGCTGTTCCTGGCCGAATCCGGACTCATGACGGAGGCCGTGCTCGACTGGGCCGCGCGCGACGCCCGGGGCGGCCTGCTGGCGCGGTTCCGCAGCGACTTTCCCGAGATCTACGCCCGTCTGCTCGGCCCGTTCCTGAAGCAGACCGGCATATTGCGGCCCTACGACATCGTACAGGCGGCGCTGGCGACGTTCCAGGTGCTCAGGCGGCACCCGGAGGCCGAGCTCTACGTGCGGCGCTTCCTGGAGGTCGTGCATCTGGCCGAGGCCCAGGGTCTGGGTTCGCTGGCGCGCTTCCTGGAGTTCTGGGCCGAGTCGGGCATGGAGGAGAAGGTGCCCCTGCCCGAGGCGGCGGACGCCATCCGCGTGCTCACCGTGCACAAGTCCAAGGGTCTGCAGTTCCCGGTGTGCGTCATCCCCTTCCATAACTGGTCCTCCGGGCCGCGCGGCGAGTACCGCGTGGCCGAGGTCCACGGCCACCGCCTGCTGACCAAGCTGTCCAAGGATCTCGGCCGGCCCTACCATGAACAGCAGGCCGAAACCCTGCTCGAACAGGCCAACCTGCTCTATGTGGCCTGGACCCGCGCCGAGGAGGAACTGTTCGCCTTCGTGCCGGACACGCACGGCAGGCGCACGCTTGGCGCCGCGCCGGTGCTGCTCGGAATGCTTCTGGACGTGCCCCCGGCCGAGGCCGGGCTGGAGCTGGGCCTCCCACCCGCGGGCGAGGCCTGGACTCCGCCGCCGCCGGCCGCGCCGCAGGACGTGCCGCCGCGCCAGGAGCCGCCGGAGTTCCAGGCCTGGCTGCCGCGCCTGCGCGTGTTCCGCCACTCCGTGGAGGACGCCGGATTTGACCAACGCACGCGCGGCAAGCTGGCGCACAAGGCCGTGGAGCTGCTCCGGCCCACGGGCGACGACGCGGCCGACGCCGAACGCGCCGCCCTGCTGGCCCTGGCCGAATTTCCCGAACTGCGCGTGCTCCCGGACGCCGAACGGGCGGGGCTGCTGGCCGAGGTGCGGACCATGCTCCTCTGGCTTCTGGCCCGGCCCGAGGCGCGGCCGCACCTGGGCCTCGCCGGCTCGGAGCTGACCGTGCTCACGCCCGGGGGCGAATTCCTGCGGCCGGACCTGCTGCATTTCACGTCCGAGGGACCGGTGGTGCTGGAGTTCAAGACCGGCCACGCCGAACCGGCGCACGCCGCGCAGCTGCGCGAATACCTCGCCCTGGCCCGGGGCATGGCCGAGGCCTGCGCGGAGCGCGGCGAGCCCCGCGGCTTCCTCGTGTACCTCGACCGCCGCGTCGTCGAGCCGGTGACGCTTGAGGGGGGCCGGCCATGAGCGCGCCCATCCGCATCGTGTCCTGGCGCGCGGACTTCATCGACGCGCTGGCGCGCCTGCTCGCCCAGGAACCGGCCCGGCTGGCCGCAACGCGCATGGTCTTTCCGCACAACCGCCCGGCGCGGCACCTGCGCGCGGCCCTAGCCGCCCTGCCGGACCTGCCGCGCCCCTGCGTCCTGCCGCGCATGCAGGCCATGGACGAGTTCCTGCGCTCCCTGCGCCAGGAGCTTTCGCCCACGCCGCTGACGCGGGCCGGGCGGCTCGACCGCATCGGGCTGCTGCACGGCATCGTGCGCGGGCTGGAACTCCAGGGCGGACCGCTGGCCCGGCTGGACGCCTCGCCGCGCGAGTTCTTCCCCTGGGGCGCGCGTCTGGCCGCGCTCCTGGACGAACTGGCCGAACACGACGCCGCGCCCGCGGCCATCCACAACCTCGAAGGCGAGGTCCTGCCTTGGGCCGAGGCCCTGCTTGGCCAGCTGGACCGCATCGCCGCGGCCTACGACGCGGCCATGGGCCAACGCGGCTGGACTACGCCCGGCCTGGACGCGCAATGGCTGGCGCACAATCTCGACGCCATGGAGCGGCATCTGGCCGGGCAGCGCGTCGTTTTCGCCGGGTTCAACGCCCTGGCGGCCGGCGAGGAGGCGATCATCCTGCGGCTCTGGGAGCATGCCGGCGCGGAGGTCGTCTGGCACACGGACCCGGCCCTGGCCACTGGCGGCGAGACGGCCTGGCCCGCGCGGACCCACGCCCGCTGGCTGGCCCGCTGGCGTGCGCGGACGGTCCTCGAAGGCGACGAGCCCGCGGCCGCGCCGCAGACGCGCCGCTTTTACGAGGGCTTCGACCTGCACTCACAGCTCAGCGTGCTCCAGCGCGAACTCGCGGCCCTGCCGGACACCGCCTCCACGGCCGTGGTCCTGCCCGATCCGGCGGCGCTGACGCCGGTGCTGCACCACCTGCCCGACCGCGAGGGCGCGGACGTGAACATCAGCATGGGCTATCCGCTGGCCCGCTCGTCCCTGGCCCAGCTCGTCGAAGCCATCCTGACCCTGCACGAGAACGCCGACGCCGACGGCCGCTTCGCCTGGCGCGACCTCGTGGCCCTGGTGCGCCACCCGCTCCTACGCCTGCTGCGCGTCAACGACGCCGGCGAGACCCCGCTGCGCAGCGCCTACCAGGCCTTCGAACGGCACATCCGCGTCTCCGGCGCGTGGCAGGACCCGCGGCAGTGGCTGCTGAGCTACGACGCCGAAAACACCACCGCCGCCGAGGACGAGGTGCGGGCCCTGCACGGGGAGATTCTCGCCGTGTGCTGCGACGGCTTCCGGGACCTGCGCACCCTGCGCCAGGCCGGCGAGGCGCTCCTGCGGCTGTGCGAACTGCTGCGCCGGCGCGGCGGCGACCTCTGGCGACGCCACCTCATCGACGCCGAGTGCCTGCTGCGGATCATGCAGTCCGTGGTTCCGGAACTCTGCGGCAGCATCCTGGCCGACGAGGACTACGGCCGGCCGCTGGTGTTCCTGATCCTGCGCCATCTCGTGGAGGCCGAGCGCGTGTCCTTCGAGCCCGAGCCGCTGGCCGGCCTGCAGGTCCTGGGCATGCTGGAGACGCGGCTGCTGCGCTTCCGGCGGCTGTTCATTCTTGACGCCAGCGAGGACAAGCTGCCCGGCGGCAATCCGCCGGACCCGCTCCTGCCCGATCCCCTGCGTCAGGTCCTGGGGCTGCCCGGACGGCGCGAACGCGATCAGGTGGCCGCGCACAACTTCTTCCGCCTGCTCATGGGCGCGGAGCAGGTCGCGGTTTTCTACCAGGCCGGCGTGCGCCCCGGCGCGCTGGAGGGCAAGAGCGAACGCAGCCGCTACGTGGAGCAGCTGCTCTGGGAGGTGGAGCGCAGAACGGGCGCGCTCGTGCAGCCGCAGCCCCTGGGCGAACCGGACGCCGTGCTTGCGGCCGTAAGCTTCCCGGCCAGCCCGATCCTGCCGCGCCACCCGGCCGTGGCCCTCACGCCGGAGCTGCGCGGACGGCTGGCCGCGCGCCTGGCCGACAAGGGCCTCACGCCTTCGGCGCTGTCCGCTTGGCTCACCTGCCCCAAGCAGGCCTTCTTCCGCCATGTGCTGCGCCTGCGGCAGCTGGACGAGGTGGCCGAGGACGGCAACCGCGCGCGCCTGGGCGAAATCGTGCATCTCGTGCTCAAGAACTTCCTCGGCCCGCGCCTGGGCCGCCCGCTCAACGCCGGCATGCTCGACGCGGAGTCCCTGTGCCGATCCTTCGAGCTGGAGCTCGGACGCGAGGCGGCCTTCGCCGAGCTGCCCTACGACACGCGCACCGCGCTCCTGGCCGCTGGCCGGGAACGGCTGCGCCGCTTCGCGGCCAACTTCCCGCAGACCACGGTGCTGGCCCTGGAGCGGGAGATCTTGACCCGGCTGGACGTCGCGGGCATGGAACTTCCGTTGCGCGGCCGCATCGACCGCGTGGACGCCCGGCCGGAAGGGCTCGTGGTGCTGGACTACAAGACCGGCGGAGTCAAGGGCGGGGTCAAGGGCTGGCTGGACGACGCGCTGTTCGACCGGCTGACCGCCTGCGCGCCGGGCTCGCCCGAGGCGGCGCAGGCGCTGACGGACCTGGCCGCAGCGGACCTGGACGCCCAGCTGCCGCTGTACCTGCACCTGCTCGGGCAGGCGGAGGACATCGGCCCGCAGGGCGCGCGCCCGGTCAACGCCGCCTGGGTGGAACTCAAAAGCGACGGCGGCGAGCGGCCGCTGTTCACGGAAAAGCACGCGCCGGAGTTGCGGCGCATGATCATCGGGGAACGCGTGCCCCTGCTTGTGCGCTTCGTCGTGGCGCACATCCTGGCCGCGCCCGAACTTCCCGCGCGGCCGGGCCGCCACTGCGACTGGTGCGACTACGGCGGACCCTGCTGCGCCTAGACCTCAAGGAGAATGCGAATGAAATCTGCGGAAGGATCGCTGGGGCGGGTGTTCGTCCTGCGCCTGGAGAACGGCGACCGGCTGCCGGAGTGCATCGAGCGCTTCGCGGCCGAAAAAAACATCAAAAGCGCCTACTGCGCTTTGGTCGGAGCCATCGGCTCGGGCAGCATCGTGGTCGGCCCGGTGGACGAGGCCATGATCCCGCCGCAGGTCATGCAGGCGGACATCAACGGCGCGCACGAGAGCGTGGGCTTCGGCCTGCTCGTGCCGGACGCCGAGGGCGCGCCGCGGCTGCACATGCACGCTGCCTTCGGCCGCGGCGGCTCGGCCAAGGCCGGCTGCATCCGGCCCGGCATCGACGTCTGGACCACCGGCGAATTCCTGATCATCGAGCTGCTCGGCATGCCCCTGGCCCGCCGGCGCGACCCGGCCACGGGCTTCGAACTCCTCGCGGTGGACTGAGGCGCGGCATGGAGACGGCGAGCATCCTCATCTGCGGCTCCGGCGTCGTCGGCCTGACCACGGCCCGCGACCTCGTGGCCGCCGGCTACGACGACATCCTGATCATCGACAAGGAGCCGGAGGCCGGCCGTCACGCCTCCGGCCGCAACAGCGGCGTGCTCCACGCCGGCATCTACTACGCCCAGGGCTCCCTGCGCGCGCAGTCCTGCCTCAAGGGCAACAAGCGCATGAAGGAATACTGCCGCGAGCATGGCCTGCCCCTCGTGGAGACCGGCAAGGTCATCGTCGCGCGCGACGAGTCCGAGCTGCCCACCCTGCGCGAGCTGTACACCCGCGCCAGCCAGAACGGGGCCAAGGTCGACCTCATCGACGACCGCCAGCTGGCCGAAATCGAGCCCAACGCCAAAAGCGCCGGCCAGGCGTTGTTCTCCCACTACACCGCCGTGGTCGACCCCAAGGCCATCCTCAAGAGCTTCCAGGAGGAGCTGCGGGCCTCGGGCAAGGTGCGCTTCCGCTTCGGCGCGCGCTTCACGGGCCTCGCCCGCGGCGAGGGCAAGCGTCTCGTGGTCCGGACCACGACCGGGGACATCTCCTGCGCCTTCTTCCTGGGCGCGGCCGGAGCCTACGGCGACGTGGTGGCTCACGCCTTCGGCCTGGGGCGCGACTATCAGCTCGTGCCCTTCAAGGGCATCTACAAGAAGCTCAAGAAGGACGCCCAGCACACCGTGCGCGGCAGCATCTACCCCGTGCCGAACATCAAGAACCCCTTCCTCGGCGTGCACTTCACGCGCGGGGTGCACGGCGACGTCTATCTCGGCCCCACGGCCATCCCGGCCTTCGGCCGCGAGAACTACGGCATCCTCGCGGGCATCGACGGCGAGGCCCCGGCCATCCTCCTACGCGACGCGCTGCTCTTCTTCCGCAACAAGAAGTTCCGCGAGGTGGCGCTGGAGGAGCCGCGCAAGTATTCCTTCAACTACTTCTTCAATGATGCGCGGAAGCTGGTGAAGGAGCTCGCCCCCTCGGAAGTGGAGGACAGCCCCAAGGCCGGCATTCGCCCGCAGCTGGTGAACGTGCGCAAGAACGAGCTGGTCATGGACTTCGTCATCGAAGGCACGGAAGCCAGCGTGCACGTGCTCAACTCCATATCCCCGGCCTTCACCAGCTCCCTGTTCTTCTCGGAAATGCTGCTCAAACAGTACATTGCGCCGCGGCTCGCAACGCTGTAGCCGCAAGGTCCCGCAGACTCCTTGACAAGGTGCTTAAAACACGAAACAAGGCGTCAACACAAAAAGGCGAGGTTCCTCAATGAAACTCCCAGAACTGCATTTCGGCGATCTCATGGCCAAACTGCCCATCGTTCAGGGCGGCATGGGCGTGGGCATCTCCCTGTCCGGACTGGCCACGGCCGTGGCCAACGAAGGCGGAGTAGGCGTCATCGCCGCCGCAATGATCGGCATGGGCGAGCCCGACGTGGCCAAGAACCCCACCGAAGCCAACATCCGCGCCCTGCGCGAGGAAATCCGCAAGGCCAAGGAACGCATGACCGAGGGCCTGCTCGGCGTCAACGTCATGGTCGCCCTGACCAACTTCGCAGACCTGGTGCGCACCTCCATCCGCGAAGGCGTGGACGTGATCTTCTCCGGCGCGGGCCTGCCGCTGGACCTGCCCAAGTATCTCCGGGAGGACCTGCCCGAGAAGGCGCGCACCAAGCTCGTGCCCATCGTGTCCTCGGGTCGCGCCGCGGCCATTCTGTGCAAGAAATGGCTCTCGCACTACGACTACCTGCCCGACGGCTTCGTGGTCGAGGGCCCCAAGGCCGGCGGCCACCTCGGCTTCAAGGCCGACGACATCTTCAAGCCCGAGTTCCAGCTCGAAAAGATCCTGCCCGAGGTCGTCGAGGCCGTGAAGCCCTTCGAGGCCAAGGCCGGCCGCCGCATCCCGGTCATCGCCGCGGGCGGCATCTACACCGGCGCGGACATCGCCAAATACCTGGAGATGGGCGCCTCGGGCGTGCAGATGGGCACGCGCTTCGTGGCCACCCACGAGTGCGACGCCGACCAGGCCTTCAAGGAGGCCTTCGTCAACGCCAAGCGCGAGGACGTCACCGTCATCAAGAGCCCCGTGGGCATGCCCGGCCGGGCCATCCTGAACGACTTCATCCAGGCCGTGCGCGACGGGCGCAAGAAGCCCTTCAAGTGTCCGTTCCACTGCGTCAAGACCTGCGACTTCACCACCACGCCCTACTGCATCGCCTCGGCCCTGGTCAGCGCCAAGCGCGGCCTGCTCAAGAACGGCTTCGCCTTCTGCGGCGAAAACGTCTGGCGCGTGGACAAGATCATGAGCGTCAAGGAGCTCATCGGCGGGCTGAAACAGGAGTTCGAAGAGTTCTGGGCCGAGAAAGTGGCTCAATTCGCCAAATAAATCCGTCAGGAGTAACACGTGAGCAATCCGACCGTCCTCATCGAAACGCCCCTGGGCGAAATGCTCGTGGAGCTGTGGCCCGACAAGGCCCCCGAAACCGTGGCCAACTTCCTCGCCTACGTGGACGAGGAATTCTACGACGGGCTCATCTTCCACCGCGTGATCAAGAACTTCATGATCCAGGGCGGCGGCATGGACATGATGATGCGCGAGAAGAAGAACAAGACGCCGATCAAGAACGAGGCCCGGGCCGACACGCCCAACGAGGCCTTCACCCTCGCCATGGCCCGCACCATGGACCCGCACAGCGCCACCAGCCAGTTCTTCATCAACGTGAAGGACAACGACTTCCTGAACTTCACCGCGCCCAATCCGCAGGGCTACGGCTACGCCGTGTTCGGCAAGGTCGTCGAGGGCCAGGACGTGGCCACCAAGATCAGCACCGTGCGCACCAAAAGCTACATGGGGCACGACGACGTGCCCAGCGACCCCGTCTCGATCATCAGCATCCGTCGCTTCGAAGCGTAGGCGGAGCGCAGCGCGCAAAAAAAACGGCGCGTCCCGGCATGGGGCGCGCCGCTTTCGTTTGCCGTGCGACCCTACAGATCCTCGTCCGACTCCACGGCGACGCCGTTGGCCTTGAGCAGCGCGGCCAGCATGCCGTCACCGGGCACCAGCCGCCGGCTGAAGGTGCCGTCGTAGATGCGGCCGCTGCCGCAGGAGGGCGAGCGCGACTTGAGGATGGCCCGCGTACAGCCCAGCTCCTGGGCCAGCTCCAGGCAGCGGGCCGCGCCGGCGCGGAACTCGGCGGTGACGTCGCGGCCGGAGCGGCACAGGGCCCGGCCCTCGCGCAGCTCCACCGGATCGCGCGGGACGGACAGCCCGCCCAGGACCTCCGGACACACGGCCACGGCCCGGCCCTGTTCCACCAGCCGCCGCACCTCGGGGTGCTCGGCCGGGGCCCCGTCGTAGCGGCAGCTCTCGCCCGCCAGGCAGGCGCTCACCAAAATCGGCGCATCGCTCATTCGTTCTCCTTCTTTTCGACGTGGGCGTGCGGATGGGCCTTGTCGTAGACCTCCATGATCCGCCGCAGGTCGAGGTGCGTGTACCGTTCGGTCGTGGACAGGCGCGAATGGCCGAGCAGCTCCTGCACGCTGCGCAGGTCCGCGCCGGCCTGGAGCATGTGCGAGGCGAAGCTGTGGCGCAGGGTGTGCGGATGCACGTTCTGGCCAATGCCCGCCTGGACGGCCAGCCGGGCCACGATGCGCGCGGCCTCGCGGCGGGACAGCGGTCCGCCCCGCGCGCCGAGGAAAAGCGCGTTCTCGTCCGCTCCGGGGCCGAATGAGTCACGCTGGGGCAGATAGTCGAGCATGCGCTCGCGCGCGGCGTCGCTCAGGGGAGCCAGGCGCTCCTTGGCACCCTTGCCGCGCACGCGCACGAAGCCGCGGTCGGCGCGCACGTCGTCCACGGTGAGCGACAGGGCCTCGCTCACGCGCAGGCCCGAGCCGTAGAGCAGCTCCGCCAGAGCCAGATCGCGCAGGTCGCCGGGCGTCAGCTGGGTGCGCGCCTCCATCACCGCCACGGCCTCGTCCACGTTGAGGGCGCGGGGCTGGCGCTGCTCCTGGCGGGGATTGCGCAGGCCGGTGAGCGGGTTCTTCTTGAGCAGCTGATGGCGCAGCAGGTAGCGGAAGAACGAGCGCAAGGACGAAAGCTTGCGCGCCATGCTGGACTTCTTCTCGCGCAGGCGGTGCAGTTCGGCCAGAAAGCTCGTGGCGTCGTCGCGGCCGATGGCCTCGCTGGCGGCCATGCTCTTGCCGCGGCGGCCGAGATGCGCCTCGAACTGAAGCAGGTCCGTGGCGTAGGCGCGGATGGTCGCCGGACTGTAGCCCTTCTCCACCTCCAGGTAGGCCAGAAAGCCGCGGCAGGACTCCGGCAGGGCCTGGACGTCCGGGTGAGGGCTATTCGGAGCGCCGGTCGAGGACATAGCTGCTCTTGGGGTTTTCCTTGGCCTTCTTCTTGAGGCCCATGGCGATGGCCGAGGCCTCGCCGTAGTGCTTGAGGCGGCCGCCGGTGTTGAAGACCACGGCGATGGACAGGGCCATGAGCGGGAAGCTGCGCACCGCGCCCTGCCTGTCGGTGGAGATGATGCAGCCCTGCTCGCGGTCCTCGGCGTCGTAAAAGTGCGGCACGATGTCGTCGAAGGCGGCCACCACGCGCTGGCAGGCCTCCTCGGCCATGTGCGCCGGCACGATGAACACGAAATCGTCGCCGCCGACATGGCCCACGAAGCTCTTCACGCCGGTGAAGCTCCGGATGGTGTTTACGATGACCCGGGCGGTCATCATCAGCACCTCGTCCCCGCGCGAGAAGCCGTACTTGTCGTTGAAGGACTTGAAGTAGTCCAGGTCGCAATAGGCCAGGGCGAACTCGTCCTTGCGGTCGATGAGGTCCTGGATGCGGCCGATGATGCTCGTGTTGCCGGGCAGCTTGGTGAGCGGGTTGGCGTCCATGGCCCTGGACGCGCGGCACAGGGTGAGCAGCACGCGCTCGTGGGCCTCCCGCGCCGAAAAGGGCCGCACCAGAAAGTCGTCGGCCTCCACCTCGCACCAGTTCCAGTCCCGCCGGAGATCCTCGGGATCGAAGCACAGCAGCACCGGGAGCTGACGGTAGACGTTCTCGCTCTTGACGATGGACGCCACCTCGACGCTCGGGATGTCGGTCAGGCGGTTATCGACCACAAGGAGGTCCGGCGGCTCGTTGAAGATGGCCTCCATGGCCCGCCGGCCCTCGCGGATCACGGTCCACTCCACCTCATGCGGGTCCCACAGGCCGCGCAACAACTCCGCCAGCTCCGGATCGGGCGAAAGGAGCATGGCGCGCTGCTGGCGGGAGAACAGGCACGAAGCGGGCACGCGGCCTCCTAGGCTTCCTCGGGCGCGAAGTTCACGCCGGAGACCTCGCCGAGGTTGGCGGCGAAGGCGTCCAGAACCGAGTCGAGATCGCCGAGCTTGAGTTTCAGGGTCGTCAGGGCCTGCGGTGCGAGGGGCACGGCCTGATCGTCGCCGCCGCTGCCGTATTCGAAGGCGCGCACGATGAAGTCGCCCACGTGGACGGCCGCGGCGTGCAGCGGATAGAGCTGCGCGCGCTCCGGGTTGTGGTGCGAACTCATGGCCTCCTTGATGTTCGGCGGCAGGTGCCAGTGCTGCGCCAGCCAGGCGTTGATGCGGTCGTGGCCGAAGCCGAGCACGGCCTTCTCGGCCTCGAACCAGCGCAGGTCGCGCTCGCGCACGGCCTCGCCCACGGCCTTGTGCAGCTCCGGCAGCTGCACCGCGGCCACGACCTTGCCCAGGTCGTGCAGCAGGCCGCAAACGCTGTACTCCTCCGGGTCCTTGAGCCCGGCCTTGCGGGCCACGAGGCCCGTGGCCAGGGCGCAGCCCACGCTGTGCTCCCAGAGGCCCTCCATGGTCTTGCTCATCATGTCGAACACGCTGGTGGAGATGATCACGCCGCGGATGACGTTGAAGCCGAGGAGCACGAGGGAATGCTGGATGGAGCTGATGCGGCCGGGAAAGCCGTACACCGGCGAGTTGACCATCTTGAGCACCTTGGCCGAGAGCACCTGATCGCGGGAAATAACCTTGGCGATGGCCTCAATGGAGGTGCTCGGGTCGCGCACCAGACGCGTCACCTCGTCGAGGACCTTGGGCAGGGTGGGCAGGTCGCGGATGGACAGGATCTGTCCCTTGGCGCTGGTCTTGAGATCCTCTTCCATGCCCCTACCCCTTGTCCTGGCCGCCGGCGGCGCCGTTTGCGGCGACGGCCGCGTCGGCCGCGGCCTTGATGGTGAAGTACTCGCGCAGCCAGGCCTTGACCTCGCGCATGTACGGATCGTCCTCCAGGCGGCGGAACAGGCGATCCAGCCGGGCCACGCGCTCGGACGGGTTCTGGCTGGCGGCCACGGCGTCGCCGAGCACGAAGATCTTGTCGATGCCCATGCCGTCGAGCCGGGCGATGAGCGACTCGGAAAGCTCAACGCCGGAGGCGATGATCGGCATGCCGTTGGCCTTGGTGATGGGCTTTGCGAGCTTCATGCCCGGCTTGGCCAACGCGAGGGGGATTTTCTGCATCATGCACCTGCCTGGAATATCGGTCTATCACGCGAGGCTATAGTACATCCCCGGCCACTGACGTACAAGCCCTTGCAGCTCCAGGACAACGAGACGCCGGCTCACGGCCGCGCTGTCCAACTCCAGGGCCTGGATGAGGCTGTCGATGTGCGTCTTGCCGCCGGGCTCCAAAAGGGCCAGCAGCCGGCGGTCCTCTTCCGGAAGATCGTCGGGCAGGGGCGGCCGGGGCGCCGGCTCGGGAGCCGGCGGCGCCTCCGGAGCGGACTTGGCGGCCGGAACGGGCCGCAGCACCGCCTCGGACCGGAGCGGTTCCCGTTGCGCGGCCGGCTCGGGCGGCGTGTCCTGCGGCGCGGCGTCGGGCACGGCCTTGAGTTCGGCGGCGAACTGGAAGCGCAGGCAGCGGATGATGTCCTCGGCGTTCTCCACCAGCGCCGCGCCCTGCTTGATCAGCCGGTGGCAGCCGGCGAAGGTGGGCTGCCCCAGCGGACCGGGCAGGGCGAAGACCTCGCGGCCCTGCTCCGTGGCCAGGCGCGCGGTGATCAGGCTGCCGCTGCGCGCCGCGGCCTCGGCCACGAGAACGCCCAGGGACAGGCCGCTGATGAGACGATTGCGGAAGGGAAAATTTCGCGCCTCGGGCCGGGTTCCGGGGCCGAACTCCGTGAGCACCAGCCCCTTGTCCTCGATGGCCCGGCGCAGGTCCTCGTTCTCCGGCGGGTAGTGCACGTCCAGGCCGGCCCCGAGCACGGCCACGGTGGAGCCCACGCCCGTGAGCGCGGACTGGTGCGCCTGGCGGTCGATGCCCGCCGCCAGACCGGAAACAACCGTGACGCCGAAACGCGAGAGGTCGGCGCTGATGCGCTCCACACAGCGCAGGCCCAGCAGGGTGCATTCGCGCGCGCCGACCACGGCCACGGACGGGCTGGAGAGCAGGCCCGCGTCGCCCGCGAGATAGAGCACGATGGGCGGATCGGCCAAGTCGCGCAATCGCTTGGGATACTTGGGATGGAACCACGTGAGCACGCGCATTCCGGCCTTGCGGGCGGCGCGGTACTCGACCTCGGCCCCGGGCCGCCAGGGCTCCTGGAGAAAGACTTCGGCGCGGTTGCGGGGCACGAGCTTGCGCCCGGCCCAGGACCGGGCGTCGGAAACCGCCGCGTAGGCGCTGTCATAGGCGGAGAGGATGGCCTTCCACGAGCGCGGCCCCATGCCGGGAGTGTGGCGCAGGGCCAGACAGGAGAAGAATTCCTTGGCGGGGTCCAGGCTCATGCTCGTCCCCAGGGGCCGCCCGGCGGCGCTAGCCGCCCAGCTCCGCGAGCATCTTGCGGGCGGCGGGGGCGGGTTCGGACTTGGGATGTTCGCGCAGGAGGGCGCGCAGATACAGCGTGGCGTTGTCCTTCTCGCCCATCTGCTTGTAGCACATGGCGATCTTGAGCAGCGCCGCGGCGGCCTTGTGGTGCTTGGGGAAGCGCCGCGTCACGTCCTTGAAGGTCAGGATGGCCTGTGCGTAGTTCTTGTCCACGAAGTGGCTTTCGCCGATCCAGTAGATGGCGTTGGGCACGAGGGCGCTGCCGGGATCGGTCCGGAGGAACTCCTGGAGGATCTTTCGGCCTTCCTCGCTCTTTTCGGCGCGGACGAGGTTCATGCCCTGGTCGTAGAGCCCCTTGCCGGTGGGCGGAACCGGGGCGACGACGGCCTTGGGCGCAGGCGCGGGCGCGGGGGCCACGCCGGTCATCTTTCCCGGCGCGGCGGCGGCCTCGGCAAGGGCCTCGGCGACCTCGGGAGCGGGCACGGACGGACGCGCGGCGGGCGCGGCGGACAGCGGCTTCACGGGAGCCGCAGGCTGCCCCTGAAGCTGCGCCACGGATTCCTCCAAGGCGCGCACGCGTTCGAGCAGCTTGCGCTGGGAGTCGCGGGCGCGCTCCTCGCTCTCGCGCTGGTTCTCCTTGAAGTTGAGGAAGTTCTCCTCCAGGCTGCGCAACCGCCATTCCTCGCTGAGGCCCCGCTGGGCGTCCATCTTTCCGGCGCAGCCGGACAGGGCCAGTACGAGCAGGGCTGTGACGACGAACGATTTACTGCGCATCAGGACTCTCCCCCCGTTCCCGCCTCTTTAGGCCAGCGCGCGGCATTTTGCAAGGCATCCCACCTGTCGGGAGAGGAGCCGACGGCTTGCCAGCCGGTCGAAAATACGTCACGTATCACGAAAGAAACAATATCGAGGCCTCCACCATGCCCCATGCCGACCTTTTGCGCCTGGCGGGCGCCCTGGCCGCGCCGGCGTTCTTCGCATTGCTCGCGCTGGCGTCCATCGGCGCCCCTCCCGCCGCCCTGATCTGTCTGCTTGCGGCCAAGGCCCGGCGCACCCAGCACCATGAGGCCTACGGCCGCCGGCTGCTGCGCATGGCCCTGACCTGCGCCTTGCCCTGCCTGGTCATCCTCGCCGCCGGCACTGCCGCCGGCATCATGCGCACCGCTTGGCTGAGCGACTGGCTCATGGCCACGCCCCTGCCGCCCCTGCTGACCGGGCTGGCGGTTTTGACTTACTGCGCCGCGCTGTTCGTCCACCGCGCCTCGCGGCCGCGCTTCCGCCACGGCCAGGAGCAGGGACGCATCTCCCGCGCCGCGAGCCTTTCGGTGCTGGCGCTCCTTTGCCTCTGGCTGGGGCTCGTCATGGCCCACAGCCTGGGCCAGCAAGTCCAGGCCGTGCTCGCCGCGCCCGCGGACGAAGGCCTCAGCGTGGCCCGGCTCCTGCGGCCCGACCTGACGACGCTCTCGCCCATGTTCTGGGCCATCTTCGCCGCATCCGTTCCGCTGGCCCTGGCCTGCGCCGGAACGATCAGCCTGGAGTACCTGCTGCTCCTGCGCGACCGCGAGCCCTTCGGCCGCGACGCCTTCACCCACACCCTCAAGCTGGCCGCGCGCGTGTCCTTCCGGTCCACGCTGCTCTCCGCCGCGTTCCTGCCGGCCCTCTGGGCGCACATCGGCGCGCTGCCGCCCGAGGCGGAGCCGGCGCGTGTCTTCGTATACGCCTGCGCCGCGGCCCTGCTGCTGGCCTGCCTGCTGTGGATAGCCCTGGCGCGGAGCACCCGGCCCTGGTCCCGCCCGCTGGTGATCCACGGCTCGGCCCTGCTCGTCTGGCTGGCGCTCATGGCGCTTCTGGCGGCCGGGCTGCTCTGCCTCTACGCCGGTTGATGCGGCCATGAAAAAGGGCGGCCGAGGCCGCCCTTTTCGTTTACGCGGCGTTCGCCGCTCAGTCGTGGGTCTGCTTTGTGGTGGCCGTGGCCAAGCGGTAGACCTCGTGCGGATCGAGGATGAGCACCACCGAGCCGTCGCCCATGATCGTCGCGCCGCTGATGCCGCGAATCTCGAAGCTGTTGAGATACTGGCCCAGGGGCTTGATGACGATCTCCTGGCGCTCCAGCAGCCGGTCCACCACCACGCCCAGCCGGCGGTCGTTGTCGTGGATGATGACCACGGGCAGGATCTCGCGGTTGTCGGCGTTGCCCGGCAGCCCCAAAAGCTCGGAGAGTTCGATGATGCCCAGGACCTCGCCGCGCAGGGTGATGGCCTTGCGATGGTTCACCTCGCTCAGGCGCTCGGTCTCGATCTTCGTGGTCTCGGACACCGCGTCCAGGGGGATGGCGTAGACGTCCTTGCCCACCTGGACCATGAGGGCGTCGATGATCGCCAGGGTCAGCGGCAGGGTCAGGGTGAAGCGCGTGCCGCGCCCGACCTCGGTGTTGATCTGGATGTTGCCCTTGAGGTTCTTGATGTTGGTCTTGACCACGTCCATGCCCACGCCGCGGCCGGAAACGTCCGTGACCTTCTCCGCCGAGGAGAAGCCGGGCAGGAAGATGATGTCCACGGCCTGGCGGTCATCGAGGAGCTTGGCCTCCTCGGCGGTCATGAGGCCCTTCTTCACGGCGACCTGGCGCATCTTCTCCGGATCGATGCCGCGGCCGTCGTCCTCGACCTCGATGGCCACGGAATTGCCCTTGTGGTAGGCGCGCAGCCAGACGTGGCCCGTGGCGCTCTTGCCGGCGGCCAGACGCTCCTCTTCGGGCTCCAGGCCGTGGTCCACGGAATTGCGGATGAGGTGCACCAGCGGATCGCCGATCTCCTCGCCCACGCTCTTGTCGAGTTCGGTCTCCTCGCCCTCGGTGATCAGCTCCACCTGCTTGCCGCTCTTGCGCGAAAGGTCGCGCACGAGACGCGGGAAGCGCGAGAACACGGTGTGCACCGGGACCATGCGCACCTTCATGATGGTGTCCTGCAGGTCGTCGGAGATGCGCGCCATGGCGTAGGTGGTCTCGGTGAGCTGCTGGGCCACCTCGGACACTTCCTCGTGGCCGTCCTCCAGCGCGCGGGCGAGCATGGAATAGCGGTTGCGGTTGATGATCAACTCGCCGATGAGGTTCATCAGATGGTCAAGCTTCTGGTGATCCACGCGGATTGTGGTCGCGCCCTTCTGCTGCTGTCCGGCGTCGAAAGCCGCCTGGGCCGCCGTGGGCGCGCTGGCGGGCTTGGCCGGCGCGGCGGCCTCCGGCTTGGGCGCGGGTTTGGCTGCTGCGGGCGCAGGCGCGGGCCTGGCTGCGGGAGCGGCCTGCGGTCTCGCCGCGGGCTTGGCCTCGGGCGCAGGAGTGGGCTTGGCTGCGGGAACGACTTCCGGCTTCGTTGCGGACTGGGCAGCCGGAGCCGGCTCCGGCTTGGGTGCGGCGGGTTCCGGCTTCGGCGCGGGCGCAGGCGCGGGTTTGGGTTCCGACGCGGGCGCGGGAGCGGCCTCGGCCGCCGGCTGCGGCGCAGCCGGCTGGGCGTCCTCGCCCTTGAGCCGGGCGATGCCGGCCGCGACCATGTCCTTCAGGATGGCGATCTCCTGGGACAGGATGTCGAGCATGAGCTCGAAGCCCATGTCGGACTTGCGCGCCTGATCCACCAGCCCGGCGGTGCGCTCGGCGTAGGCCTTGATCTCGGTGAGCCCCATGTAGCCGCAGGAATTCTGCAGGGTGGTCAGGCTGCGGTAGAGGCCATCGATGATGTCCCGCTGGGAGGCGTCCTTGCGGAGCATCTCCAGCGCAAGGTCGAGGCTCTTGTTCTGATGCATGGCCGTCTGTTCGAAGATGGCCACGTCCTCCGCGTCGTGTCCGGAGGCCGGCGGCACCGCCTCCTGCACGGCTGCGCCCTCGGTTTCGGCCTCGGTCCACTCGGCCGCGGCGGACTCCTTTGCGGGGGCGGGAGCGGCGGCGAACGCGGCCGAGGTCTCCATAACGGGCGCTGCGGCGGCGGGCTGACCGCCCTCGAACTCCGGGGCCAGGATGTCGTAATAGGCGTCCGGGACCCTGAGCTCGCCCGCCTCGGTGGTGGAGGCCAGCACCGCGGCCATAAGGCTGATGTCCAGGGGCGCGGCCTTGCCGCTATCCGGGTCGATGCGGCCGAGCAGCTCCTCGATGAGGTCCACCACGGCCAGCAGCAGGTCGATGACCCCGCGGCTGATCTGCATCTCGCCCTTGCGCACGCGGTTGAGGAGCGTCTCGGCCTCGTGGGTCAGGGCGTTGAGCTCGCGGTAGCCGATGATGCCGCTGTTGCCCTTGATGTTGTGGAAATAGCGGAACAGGTCGTTGACCAGCTCGCCGGAGCCCTCGGGGTTCTTCTCCAGGTCGAGCAGTCCCTGGTTGAGGCTGGTCACCAGCTCGCGGGCCTCCTCCAGGAAGTCCGTGAGGTGCCCCTCGCCCACGGTGGTCAGGGCGTACGGTGTGGCGTCGAAGCCCGGGGCCTCGTAGCTCACGTTCTGCCAATGGATGGTCACCGGCCCGGCGGGAGGCGCAGGGTCCGCCAGCGAGGCGAAATCCGCGGGGGGATCAGCGGCAGGGACATCCGCTTCCGGCGCGGGAGCCTCGGCCGCAGGCTCCGCCGGGGCCGCAGGCGCAGCCGCGGCAGGAGCGGCCGCAAGCTGGACGGGCGCCGCAGGCTGGGCCGGCGTCTCCCCGCCGGCCAGGGTGGACTCGATGCGCGCGATGATCGGCGCGGTGTCCACATCGCCCTCAAGGCCGGAGCGTTCCAGGTTCTCCACCATGGTGCGCAGGGCGTCCGTGGCGGAAAGGATGATGTCCATGATGTCGGGGGTCACGGTCATGGCCCCCTGGCGCAGTTCGTCGAGAATATTTTCGGCCTTGTGGGCGAGCCCGTTGATCTTGTTCAGGCCGAGGAAGCCGGATGCGCCCTTGAGCGAATGCATGGGCCGGAAGATCTCGTTGAGCAGGCCCAGGTTCTCCGGGGTCTTCTCCAACTGCAGCAGGTTGGGCTCAATGGTCTCCAGGTGCTCCTTCGCTTCCACGAAGAAGTCCGCAAGGATTTCCGGATCAAGATAGTCTTGGCTGCTCATCGACTCACCTGCCTGCTCCCGCGCCGCACGCCGCGTCCGGGGTTCGTCCCCGAGCGCCGGCGCGTCAGCCGAGAAGCATCTTCACGTTGCGGACCATCTTCTCCGGCTGCGCCGGTTTGACCATGTACAGGTTGGCGCCGAGGGTGAGTCCGGTCTCGATGTCCTTGTCCTGGCCCTCCGTGGACAGCACGATGATCGGGATGTCCCGATAGGCGTCCTGTTCGCGGATGGTCTTGATGAAGGTGAACCCGTCCATTCGCGGCATGTTCACGTCGCTGACGATCAGGTCCACGCCTTCCGCGGCGTAGAGCTTCTCCAGCCCGTCCAGTCCGTCCTCGGCTGTGGTCACCTTGAAACCTTCCTTCTTCATGATGAAGGCGACGAGGTTCCGCACAGTCTTAGAATCGTCCACTATGAGAATATGTTTAGGCATGGATCGCCCTCCCCCCTTGCAGCACCACCTGGACCAGATTGTCAATGGACAGGATGCTGATGAGTTTTTCGCCGTGTTTGTACAGTCCAAGCAGCAGCTGTGCATGCACGCCGACGTTGCCCTCCACATTCCATTCAAGGTCCGCGCCGCCGGCCTTGTACATGGTGGACACCGCGTTGATCATGAGCCCTATCTGCAGGCCCCGGTGGCGGCAGACCACGATGAAGCGGTCCTCCTCATCCCCCGGGATGCCGAGCAGCGTGCGCAGGCTGACGAGCGGCGTCACCCGCCCGCGCAGGTTCACTATGCCCGCGATGCTCAGGGGGGCGGCGGGCAGTTTGGTCGGTTTGACGTACCGGATGACTTCCTGGATCACCATGATCGGCAGGGCGTACTCGCGGCCGAGCAGTGAAAAGCTCACCAGCCGGATTTCCGACTGGGCGCGCATCTTCTCGTCGGAGTGCTCCTCGCCGGCGGGAATCTCCTCCCCGGCCGGCGCAAGCCCCGCCACAACGTCCTCGCCGCGGGGATCGAACCGCCTGGCCTGGGCCAGGACGCGTTCGCGGTCCACGCCCAGGTACTTGTCCAGGAAGGCTTCCTCCGCGTTGGTGAGGGCGCGGGTCTTGTCGTTCACGTCCGGCAGGCGGACATCCTCGACGAAGTATTGTTCAGGCGTTTTCATTGCGTTCCAGCTCTTTCGCCAATTGCATGTACTCGATGGCCCCGCGCGTCTTGGGGTCCACCTCGAAGATCACCTTGCCGCCCGCGCTGGACTCACGGAATTTGGTGTCGAAATGCACCACCGTGTCCAGCACGCGGTCGCCCAGCTTGTCGCGCATGATGCGCAGAATCCGCCGGCAGGCCGCGGTGCGCTGGTCAAACATGGTCGCCAGGGCCATGAACTTGACCGGCGCGGGCAAAACCCGGTTCAACAGGCGCATGGTGTCGAACAGCAGCCGAATCCCGTACAGCGCCAGAAAGTCCGTCTGGATCGGAATCAGCACCAGGTTCGACGCCACCATGGCGTTGACCAGCAGCACGCCCACGTGCGGCGGGCAATCCACCAGCACGTAGTCATAGCGCTCGCGCACCACGTTGAGCGCCTCGGACAGGATGAGGCCCTTGTTCTTCCTGTCCCGCAGGTCCACCTCCAGCTCGGAAAGCCGGATGTGGCCGGGCACGAAGTCGAAGTGCGTCCCGTCGCCGGGCTTGAGGATGCGCGCCCACAGGGCCGCATCCGCCGTCTCGCTCTGGAAAAGATCGTATGCCGTGGCCTCAAGCGTTTCCGGGAAATAGGACAAATGCACCGAGGCGTTGGCGTGCGGGTCCAGGTCCATGACCAGCACCCGCCGGGAAAGCCGAATCAATGCCGCCCCCAGATTCAGCGCGGTGGTGGTCTTGCCCACGCCGCCCTTCTGGTTCGCTATGGCGATGACCCTGGCGCCCAAGGGTCAACTCCCGTCCGCAGTCGCACTCCGCGGCATCATGCCTCCTTCTTGTACATGATGGCCCCGGGGTAGTGGATGGGTTTGAAAGAACGCGTGATGTTGTGCAGCGACTCCGAATGGCCGATGAGCAGATAGCCGCCGGCCAGCAGGTTGTCGTAGAACGCGCCGATGACCTTGCGTTTCATCTCGTCGTCGAAATAGATGATCACGTTGCGGCAGAACACGATCTGCGAACGCTCCACGCGTTTGAGCGCGAGGCGGTCGGACAGGTTCAGCTGGCCGAAGGAGATCATCCGCTTCAGCTCCGGCTTGACGCGGAAGTTCTCGCCGTCCGGATCGAAATAGCGGGTCAGGATCTCCTTGGGCGTGGTGCGCAGGGTGTACTCGTTGTATACCCCCTTGCGCGCGGCTTCGAGCACGCGCTCGGAAAGGTCGCTGGCCGTGATGCGCACGTCCCAGGCGGCGAGCTCGCCGCGGAGCACCTCGGCGATGATGATGGCGATGGTGTACGGCTCCTCGCCGGTGGAGCAGCCGGCCGACCAGATGCGCAGGCGTTTTTCGCCCTTCTTGCGCAGTTCGGCCAAAACCTCCGTCAGGATGTTCTCCTGGAAGACCTTGAGCTGCGGAGGATTGCGGTAAAAGCTCGTCTCGTTGGTGGTGATGACCTCGAAAAGCTTGGAGAGCTCCGTCTTCTTGTTCGAGTCGTACTGGAGATAGTGATAGTATTCGCCGAAGTTCTTGAGATTCAGGAGCTTGAGCCGGTTGGCGAGGCGGTTCTCCAAAAGGTACTTGCGGTTGTCCGCGACGTAGATGCCGCACTGCGCATAAATGAAGTCGCGCAGCTGCACGAACTCCGCGTCGCTGATCTTGAGCTCCGTGCCGATAACCCCGGTGGTAGCGAAAAGCGCAGCCATCTACATGTCCTTTTCCTGTTCGTCCTGAATGCGGGCGATGGCGGCTTCCGCGGCCTCCATCAGCTCGGAGTCCTCGCTGCCGGAAATGGCGAGCAGGGAACGGAAGGCGGCCGTGCCGCCGATGCTTCCCAGGCACTCGATGGCCCGGATGACCACGAGCTTGTTGGAGTGCTCCAGCAGGGCGATCACGTCAGGGACGGCCTCGACGACCTTGTTCTGGCCCAGGACCTCAAGGGCGCGAACCTTGACCCAGTCGTCCCGGTCGGACAGGGCGTGCTTAAGGTGAGGCACGACCTCCGGGCTGAAGCAGCGGCCCATGATCTCCACCACGGTCTGCCGCACGTCGCGGCTCTCGTCGAACAACCGCGGCACGAGCAACTCCTGCCACTGGTCCGATTCGTAGCACAGGGAGGACACGGCTTCGAGCGCGTGCTTGCGGATGTCGGGGTTTTCATCCTCAAGGGCGCTGCGCAGGATGTCCATGTTGGCCGCGGCGTCAATCTTGCCCAAGGCGTACACGGCCATGAGCCGCTTCAGCGGGTCGTTGCCAGTATAGAGCGCCTGGAAACGCTTCTGCATGGCCTCGCCGCCGATGGCCACGCAGGCGTCCAGGGCGGCTTCCTTCACGTCGTCGTACTGGTGATCGAGAAGTTCGAAGAGCCCGTCGGACGCGGGCGCATGGCGCAGCTTCTGGCCCAGGAAGCTGGCTGCGGACTTGAGCACCTTGCCGTCGTTGTGCTTGAGCAGGAGATCCATGAAGAAGTCCACGGCCTCGGGTCCGGCGATGCGCGCCAGCACCGCGACGATGCTGCGCTGCACGGCCAGCGGCACGAGCCAGAAGGCGTCGATGAGCACGTTCTCCACGGCCGGCTCATTGACGCGCGAAAGCGTCTCCACGGCGAGCTGCGCCGGATGGGCCTCCTGGCCGCGCAGGGCGTTCTTCAGCACGGCCGTGACACCCATTTGCGCCAGGCTGCCGAGCATCTTGTCCAGACGGTCCTGGTCCTTGTCCGGATCCAGAGCGACCGCGATGGCGAAGACCCCGGCCGCGGCGTCGTCGCCGCCCATGACGGCCAAGCCGAGGATGGCCGCGTCCTGGACCTCCTCGTCCTCGTCCTCCAAGGCGACGAGCAGATAGTCGCGGAAGTTCTCGCGCTCATCCTTGGGCAGGAGGTTCACGAGCTTGGCGCCGAGGATCTTCACGATGGCCTTGACGATCTTGTTGCGCAGGGCCGTGGGCGAGGACTCCATGCGGTGGAGCAGCAGGGTCACCGCCTTGACGTTGCCCATCTCGCCCAGGGCGTCGATGATCATCGAGACCACCAGCTCCGAGGAGAAGTTCATGGCCTTGACCATGGCGTCGATGGAGCTGGAGTGGCCGATCTTGGCCAGGGCCTCGATGACCGAGTACTGCACCCATTCCTCGTCGCGCATGGCCTGGTTCAGGCACTTTGCGGCCTCGGGCATGCCGAGGTTGCCCAGGCTCACCGCGGCCTGGTAGCGCACGTTGACCTCAGGATCCTTGAGCAGCGCATCACAGAGCGGGCCAACGGCGACGACATTCCCGGCGGAACCCAGGATATCCGCGGCGAAAATGCGGATGTCCACGTCGTCTTCCTTGAGCAGCGGGATCAGCAGTTGCAGCTCCTGATTGCCCAGCTCGCGCAGGATGTCCATGGCGCCGTTGCGCACGGGCGCCTCGTCGGATCGCAGCAGCGGGATGACCCCGGCCACGGCCTCCTTGCCGCCGAGTTTGCGCAGCGCGTTGTCCGCGGATTCCTGGACGCCGATGTTGCTGCTCTTCAACATCTCCACCAGAAGCGGAACCGCGTCCTCGCAGCGCGACTCGCCGGCGAGGTAGGCGCCCTCGCGCAGCACGTCCGTCTCTGCACTCTTGAGCATGGAGAGGATTTCTTTGCAGTCGGTCATCAGTTTGCGCCCCTTCTCGATACTGGATCGGCAAGACATATCACGAGGTTCGCCCGCGGGGGGAAGACAGGTCTCACAGATACAGATTACTCATGATGGCTTGCGCCATTTCATCAATATCAACAATTTCATCCGAAAGTCCAGCGTCAACGATGGCCTTGGGCATGCCGTACACCACGCAGGTGGCGTCGCTCTGGGCCAGGGCCCGGCCGCCCTTCTGCTTCAACGCCCGGATGCCCTCCATGCCGTCGCTGCCCATGCCGGTCAGGATCACGCCCAGGGCCCTGCGGCCCACGGCCTCGGCGGCCGAGGAGATGAGCACGTTGGCCGAGGGCTTGTACAGCGCGCTGGCCGGCTCGGTGGAGATCTGCAGCTCCACGCGGCTGATCTGCTGCTTGAGGAACAGGTGCCGGCCGCCGGGGGCGATGAACGCGCAGCCGGTCTTGAGCCGGTCGCCCGGCTCGGCCTCCTTGACGCTGATCTTGCAGAGACCGTCGAGGCGCTTGGCGAAGGGGCCGGTGAAGGCCTGGGGCATGTGCTGGGCGATGACGATGCTGGCCGGGAAGTTGGCCGGCAGGGCGCTAAGCACCTTCTGCACGGCCGGCGGGCCGCCGGTGGACACGCCGATGACCACCACGTCGCGCTTGGGCGAGCCCGAGGGCGTCACGGCCGGACGCGGTGCAGCCGGAGCCGACGCCGCAGGCGCTGCGGAAGGGGCGGCGCCGACAGGCGCGCGCAGCGCGGCGGGCCGCGGCCGGGAGTGCATCATCCGGCGCGAGGCGACGATCTTGACCTTGGAGATGAGGCTGGCCTCGATCTTCACGATGTCCAGCGACACCTTGGACAGCTGTTTGGGGATGAAATCGACCGCGCCGAGGTCCAGGGCCTTCAGGGTCGCCTCGGCCCCCTCGCTGGTGAGGGAGCTGACCATGAGCACGGGCCTGGGCATCTCCATCATGATGTGGCGCAGGGCGGTAAGACCATCCATGCGCGGCATCTCGATATCCATGGTGACGACGTCGGGATTGTGCTTGCGGATGAGCTCCAGCCCTTCCTCGCCGTCGCGCGCGGTGGCCACGACGTCGATTTCCGGGTCCTTGGCCAGCATGGTGCTGATGGCCTTGCGCATGAATGCAGAGTCATCAACCACAACAACCTTGATCACGTGGGACTCCTTTGCGTGGCGCCGGCGGGGCGGGGAGGAACGTGCCCGGGGGCCGGGTGCCGGATGGGTCTAATTCGCATAACTTCGCGGTATTGTCCAATGTCGGCGAGCAAGAGGAACTGTTGCGCAAGATGCATTTTGATGCAAACTGGCGCTTGCCTTTTGGAAACGATTCGGCTAGACACACACACCTCACACGGGATGTGGCTCAGCCTGGTAGAGCGCCGCGTTCGGGACGCGGAGACCGCTGGTTCAAATCCAGTCATCCCGACCAGAAAAATCAAGGGCTTCGAAGCAATCGCCTCGAAGCCCTTTTGTTTTGGCCGCCTGCGGCACCCCGCTCAGCGCGCCCTTTCCTGCTCGGCCCAGGCAAAGCAACGCGCAACGCCATCCCGCAGGCTGCGGAAGACGAACCCCGGGTAATGCCGCAGCAGCCTGGAGCTGTCGAGCACGGAGCTGATGTTGTCCGAGGGCCGCCGCGGATGCAGGCGCTGCGCAAAGGGGCGGCCGTACACCGACCGGAAGATCTCCAGCAGCTCCAGGATGGAGGTGCCGCGCCCGGTGCCGAGGTTATAGATTCCATCGCTCTGCATATCGCGCAGGGAATGCGTCATGAGCCGGGCCGCGTCCTCGGCGTAGATGTAGTCCCGCACGCAGCGCTCGTCGCCGTAGACATCCACGGGAAGGCCGGCCTGGATGCGTCCGATCCAGGCGGCGATGACGCCCTGCCCGCGCTCCAGCCGCTGGCGCGGACCATAGAGGTTGCCGATGCGGTAGCTGTCCGCCGCAAGACCGGCGGCCGCGGCGTAATAACGCAGGAAGTGCTCTTCCGTGAGCTTGGCGATGCCGTGCGGGTTGTTCGGCCGGGGCAGCGCGTTCTCGTCCAGCCGCCCCGGCTGCGGGCCGTAGATGGTGCCCCCGGAGGAGGCGAAGATCACCTTGCGCACGCCCAGGCGCGCACACAGGTCGAACAGCCGGACCGTCAGCGGCAGCTCGTCTTCGATGACGCCCAGCGGGGCGCGCCACGCCGTCAGCGGCGTCGAGGCGGAGATGAACACGGCGGCGATGTCCTGTCCTTCCAGCGCCTGCGCCGCCAACCGCTCGTCGCCGGCGTCGCCGGACAGCCAGCGGCAACGTCCGCGCAATGCCGCGAGGTTCTTGGCCTTGCCGCCGCGGAAGCGATCGAGGACCGTGACCTCGTGCCCCAGGGCGACGAGCTGTTCCACAAAATAGGAGCCGAGAAATCCATCGCCTCCCAGAACCGCGACCCGTCGCGGAACCTCTGTCTCATTCGAATGGCAGGTCCGATCCCGATTCAAGCTGTTTTCCGAATCAAGCAAAATGGTTCAATCCTGTTGGCGTCAGCCCTTCACATCTCTTAATATTCAGGAGTGAAATCGACTGCACCTTTGCACAATGTGCAACATACGTTGTTGCACTTTACCGTTGCACATTGCTTTCCGACATATTCCAATATTCATGCGTCATGCTATGACCTGTCAGTTGCAAATCAGTCAACATTATTTTTGTTTTAAATGCATGTTGCGATTATCGGATCATTCTGCAGACATACTCGTATTCCGTGTTGATTTATGACAAAACGCCGAGAATTCATGTCACGAATTCCCAGCACAGTTCCCGTTGTTTCAAACAAGACGAACCGCTTCCGCGCACCTCTGGAGCGACGGGAATCGACGCGGACCGGCGGCGGACGCAAAAAGGCCCGCGGAAGAACACCGCGGGCCATCAATATCGTTGAGGCGGGAGGGACGGGCCGAATCAGTCGCGGCCCTTGATGACCATGCGCGGCTTGCTGCCGTCCTGGGGACCGAGCATGCCCTCGGCCTCCATCTGTTCGATGTAGCGCGCGGCGCGATTGAAGCCGATGCGGAAACGGCGCTGAATGAGCGAGATGGACGCGCGGCCCTGGGAGCAGACGAAGTCCACGGCGTCACGATACATGGGGTCGTCGGCCACGCCGCCGCCCTCGCCCGCGCCGCCGCCGCCGTTCTGGCCGTTGTCGAAGTCCTTGCGCCACTCCGTGAAGTCCAGTTCAAACTGCTGCGGATGGCGGGCCTTCCAATGCGCCACCACGGCCTCGATCTCCCGCTCGTCCACATAGGCCCCGTGCAGGCGGCGCAGCTTGGCCCCGCCGGCCTTGTAGAGCATGTCGCCCTTGCCCAGCAGGCGTTCCGCGCCCACGGTGTCGAGGATGGTGCGCGAGTCGTGGCGGCTGGTGACCTGGAAGGAGATGCGCGTGGGGAAGTTGGCCTTGATGAGCCCGGTGACCACGTCCACGCTGGGCCGCTGCGTGGCCAGAATCATGTGGATGCCGGACGCGCGCGCCAGCTGGGCCAGACGCACGATGGAGGTCTCCACCTCCTTGGCCGCAGTGAGCATGAGGTCGGCCAGTTCGTCGATGACGATGACGAGATAGGGCAGCGGCGAGAGGTCCGCGAACTCGTCGGGGCGCTTGTCGCCCATCTCGGCGAGCTTCTGGTTGAAGCCCTCGATGTTGCGCACGCCGAGCCGGGCCAGGGTCTCATAGCGGGTGTCCATCTCGTACATGGCCCACTCCAGCGCGCTCTTGGCCATGGCCATGTCCGTGACCACGGGATGCACCAGGTGCGGCAGCTCGGAGTAGATGGCCAGCTCGATGCGCTTGGGGTCCACGAGGAGCAGCTTCACGCGCTCCGGCGTGGCCTTGTACAGGATGCTCAGGAGAAAGCCGTTGAGGCAGACGCTCTTGCCCGCGCCGGTGGCGCCGGCCACGAGCAGGTGCGGCATGCCCGCGAGGTCGGCCACCTGCGGCGCGCCCTGGATGTCCTTGCCCAGGGCCAGGGTCAGCGGCGACTTGGCCATGCCGAACACCGGGTGCTCGATGATCTCGCGCAGGCTGACCATCTGGCGTTTTTCGTTGGGGATCTCCACGCCGATGGAGTCCTTGCCGGGGATGGGCGCCTCGATGCGCACGGCCAAGGCCTTGAGCGAGAGCGCGATGTCGTCGCTGCGGGCGGCGATGGTGGCGATCTTCACGCCGGGCGCGGGCTTGAATTCGAACATGGTGACCACCGGTCCCGGCAGCACCTGCTGGATCTCGCCCTGAATGTTGAAGTCGGCCAGGCAGGCCGTGAGCTGGCGGGCCTTGGCCTGCAGCACCTTGGGTTCGGCGGCGGCCTGCTGCTGCGGCGGCTCGCTCAGGAGCTCCGGGCTGGGCAAATCGGCGCTGCCGGCCGGAAGCTTGGCCGCTTTCTTGGCCGGGGCGGGCGGGGCCTCGAAGGGCCGCAGAACGGAGTCCGCTCCACCCGGGGCGGGCGGCGCAGGCGCTGCGGCCGGCGCGGCGTGTTCGGACGGAACGTGGGGTTCGGTCACGCGCTCGTTCCTGCGCGAATGCGTGCCGTCGGGATCGCCGGAGATGCCCGGCTCCGTCGGCGCGAGCTTGTTCTCCATGTTGCGGTGGCGGGCCTGGCGCTCGCGGAGCTTGCACCATTGGTCATAGGCCGCGGATTTGCCGCGCTTGATGACCGTGGCCCAGCTCACCTGCAGGCCCACCTGGGCCGAGACGGCGGTGAGGAAGAGCCAAAACAGCACCGCGCCCCAGGGACTCATGAGTTCCACGCCGGTCCGGGCGAGCAGCTTGCCCACCACGCCGCCGCCGAACAGGCTCGGCGCCTGGCCCGCTGCCGGCACGGCCCAGGGTTTGGCCGCCCAGGCCATGAGGCAGAGGGCGAGAATGGCCAGCCCAGTCCAGCGGACGAGGCCCATGCGCAGCCGGTCGGAGAACTGGGCCAAGCCGAGGTAGGCCAGCATGAGCGGCCAGGCCAGCGCGCCGATGCCGAAGATCTCCACCAGGATGCCGGCCGTGTACGAACCGAGCGCGCCGGCGAGGTTGCTCGTCCGGTGCGTCGCGGTCACCGCCTGGTTGAAGGTCGGGTCCAGCGGATCAAAGGTAAAAACGCACAGGAAGAGGAAGGCGGCCACGAACAGGTAGGCCAGCCCCTTGATCTCCATGCGGAACTTCACGTTGTCCGTGACCCTACCCCCCGCCTTGCCCGTGCCGCCGCCCTTTCTGGGGCCGCCTTTGCGCGCCTGAGTCATGCGCCGACTTCAGCTCCGCTACTCGCGGCTGATGTATTCGCCGGTGCGGGTGTCGACCTTGATGCGCTCGCCCTGGCTGATGAACAGCGGCACGCTGACGGTGATGCCGGTCTCCAGCTTGGCGGGCTTGGTGGCGCCGGTGACGCGGTCGCCCTGCACGCCGGGCTCGGTTTCGACCACGGTCATGGCCACCGAGGCCGGCAGGTCGAGGTCGAACAGCTCGCCGTTGTACAGCAGGACCGTCACGGTCTCGCCTTCCTTCACGAAGCCGCCCTTCTCGCCCACCTGGGCCGCCGGGATATTCTTCTGCTCGTAGGTCTCCAGATCCATGAACACGAAGTCGGTGCCCTCGCGGTAGAGGAACTGCATGTCCTGCACGGCGATGTCCGGCTTGTCGACCTTTTCGCCGGAGCGGAAGGTCTGGTCCACCACACGGCCGGTGAGGATGTGCTTGAGCTTCGTGCGCACGAACGCGCCGCCCTTGCCGGGCTTCACGTGCTGGAACTCGACGATTTCGTACGGCTTGCCGTCCATCTCGATCTTCAGACCGCGACGGAAATCAGACGTGGAATACATTCAACCTCCAGGGCATCCCCGGTATGCAATCGCTTGGCATACCATGTTATTTTTTGTCCTGGGCGGATGCCGCGCGGCGCTCCAGCGCCAGGACGGCCAACGCATACCCGAGAATGCCGAAACCGGCAACAACCCCGATGCAGCTTTTCCCCATGAGGCTCTTCTGGCGCAGGGGCTCGTCCGTCCGGGCGAAAATGTTCGACAGGTGCACCTCCACGCAGGGCAGGCCGATCCAGGCCAGACAATCAGCGATGGCCAGGCTCGTGTGGGTGAGCGCGCCGGCGTTGAAGGCCACGCCGTCCAGGCCCTCGCTGCGGGCCTTTTCCAGGCGGTCGATGAGGTTGCCCTCGAAATTGGACTGGTGGAACACGAGTTCGACCTCGTCGGAGGCCGCGCCAAGCATGGGCCGGAGCATGTCCGGCAGGTCGTTCAGCCCTTGCGTGCCGTAGATTTCCGGCTGGCGCTCGCCGATGTGTCCGAGGTTGGGGCCATTGAGGATGAGGTATTTCCGGGGTTTCATTTCCCTGCTCCGTTTTGCGGGTTATGGCTTGACGCGGGCGCGGAAAGCCCCCATCTAGGGCCAGACGCGCACAACGCTGCGAGACATTATGAAGAGAACGCTGACGTTAGTCAAAACCGCATACGAAATTTCCCAGCTGGACACGGGGGCCGGGGCGCAAATCGCCCTGGCCGGCCGCTCCAACGTGGGCAAATCCTCGCTGATCAACCGTCTGGCCGAACGCAAGGGCCTGGCCAAGATCAGCGCCACCCCGGGCAAGACGCAGAGCGTCAACTCTTATTCCGTCTCGCCCGGCGACTACACCCTTGTGGACCTGCCGGGCTACGGCTACGCCCGGCGCTCCCAGGCCGAACGCGCCAAGTGGGGCAAGCTCATCGAACGCTACCTGACGCGGAATCCCGGCCTCAAGGCCGTGGCCGTGCTCCTCGACGTGCGCGTGCCGCCGCAGCAGAGCGACCTGGAACTCACGTCCTGGCTCCGGAACGAAAACATTCCCATCCTGGCCGTGCTCACCAAATGCGACAAGGTGAACCAGCGCGAGCAGGCCGCCCGCCAGCGCCAGTGGCGCGATCTGCTGGGCGGCGCCATCACTCCCCTGCCCTTCTCCAGCGTCACCGGCAAGGGCGCGGAGGAGCTGTGGGCCGCGCTGGACGCCCTGGCCGCTACTCCTCCCGGCGCAAAGGCGTAAGCAGGGCCACGCGCAGGCGATGCGCCCGCGCCGCCAGCCGCGGCACGCTGATCCAGGCCAGCCGCAGGGACGCCAAGCCCATGAACAGGAGGTTGGCCAGCCAGGCGCCGGCTATTGGCGGCACCAGTCCCTTCTGCCCCGTCGTGATGCCCAGCACGTACAGGCCGTAGAATCCGAAGACCACGAGCATGCTCAGGACCAGATTGACGTACATGTTCTCGAAGAACGAGCACATGGCCAGGGCGATGAGCGCCATGGTGACGATGGAGAAGGCGTAGGACCACTTGCCGTGCCAGGCCGTCCGCAGGCGCTCCACGTTGGACCCGGACTCGCGCAGCTCGTCGATGACCCGCGAGAGGTGCCAGAGCGGCAAATCCGCGCGGTCGGAGGAACTTTCGGTCAGAAAGCCCCTGAGGTCCTGCTTGAGCGGGATGAAGTGCGTGAGCATCTTCACCGACGAGAAGTCGGCCACCTCGATCTCCCAGGCGTCGAGCAAGCCCCAGCCGTGCTCGTCCACGAGTCCCTTCCTGGCGGTGAGGATGTGCGCCAGGCGGTTGGTGTCGCGGTCCAGCTCATACACGGTGACGTCGCTCACGCGGCTCTGCGCGGGCTGGGCCTCGCCGGCATGCACGATGTACGGCCCCTCGCGAAACCACAGACTTTTGACGACGCGCTTGTCCAGCTGGCGCTTGCGCACCTCCTCGCGCCAGATGCGCGTGGCCTCCTGTTCGCCATAGGAGGCCACGAACTGCGAGAACACCAGCTGGCCGAGGCTCCAAATGAGGGCGTAGACCACGAAGAAGCGGACGAACCAGGTCATGGACAACCCGCCGGCGCGCAGGGCCATCATCTCGCGGCTGCGCACGAGCAGGCCGATCTGGATCACGACGGCGAGCATGAACACCGCGGGCAGAATCTGGGCGAAGATCAGCGGCGTCTTCACCGCGAAATAGGTGATGATCTGCCGGGCGCTCAGGCCGGCGTCCAGAAAGTGCTCCAGGCGATCGGCCATGTCCGTGAGCAGATAGATGAAGGTGCCCGCCCCCAGGCAGGTGGCCATGAGGAAGAGGTTCTGGCGGATCAGATAGCCGCTCAGCGCGCCCAGCCGGGGCAGTCTCATGCCGGGGCCCCCCTGGACAGCTTCTGCATCAGCCAGACCACGCCGGCGGGAATGCGCTCGCGCACGGCGTGGCGTAGGAAGACGACGCCCGTTGCGGCGAAGAGCACGTTGGGCAGCCACACCGCCACGAACGGCGGCAGCACCCGCGATTCGCCCAGGCTCTCGGCCACGGAAAGCATGGAGTAATAGACCAGGAACACGCCCAGGGCCAGCACGAGGCCGTGCTGCTGCTTGAGCGCGCGGAAAACGCAGGCGATGGGCACGGAGAACAGGCCGAGCACCACGCAGGCCAGCGGCAAGGCCAGCCGCTTCTGGATCTCCACCTTGACCCGCCGGGCGACGTTATGATCAAAGGTCTTCAGCAACTCCGGATCGGCGTCGTATTCCAGCAGCCGGGCGAAGGACAGCTCCTTGGGCGTCGTCCGCGCCAGCCCCATGCTGCGCAGCATGTTGCCCAGGGGCAGACGCACGGCGTAGGTGCCGAAATGCATGACGTCGAGCTTCTCGCCCTCACGCCGGAAGATGCGGCCGTTCTTGAAGACCACCCGCAGCTGTTCCTTTTCCGGATCGGAGGTGACCGTGCCCTCGGGGGCGATGATCACGTTGGTGAAGGTCTTGCTCGTCTTGTCCTGCACGAACACGAAGCGGATCTCGCCGGAGTTAAGATCGACCTTCTGGGCATAGATGGTCAGGCCCGGAAACTCCTGGTTGAACACGCCGGACTGGAGCGACAGCTTGGTCTTGGTCCGCGCGAACTCCAGCAACGAGAGCTTGAAGTGCTCCATGCCCCAGGACATGCCGTAGAGCGCGATGTACAGGCTGAAGCAGGCGCACAGGCAGCTGAACGCCACCGGCGCGGCCAGAAGCTGGTACAGGCTGACGCCGCTGGCCTTGAGCGCCGTGAGTTCGCGGTCCGAACTCATGCGCAGAAAGGTCAGGAACACGCTGAGCATGCAGGCGATGGGCGTCAGCAGGACCATGAACACCGGGCTCAGATAAAAGAAGAGGCGCAGCACGTCGAAGGGGCCGAGATTCTGGGACAGCAGCATCTCGCGCAACTGGAGCATGCGGCCCACGAGGATCAGGCCGAGCAGACAGGAGCCGATGAGCAGGAAAAGCTGCACGTGCTCCTTGAAAATCTGGCGGTGGACAATCTTCAAGGCTGCTGACCGGCGGGCTTGCTGTTGCTCAGGAAACGCTCCAGGAACTCCACCTCGCGCGGACTCAGGTTGAAGCGCGCGGCGGCCTCCTCGATGAGCTGGCTACGGCGCGCGGGCTCGGCCGCGGCTCCGCCGTGCTCGCCGATCCAGTCCAGGGCCCTGCGGGTGAGTTCGCTCTGCGGGACGACTGTGGTCATGTTCTTGACTCCTTGCGGTCCAGTGGTGAAGCGCTTGCAAAACCTACACCAGCGGGCTGCGCCTGGCAACGGAGCCGCCGCGCGCCCCGC
>Ga0268357_100561_pt1 | contig 44018 bp, 47 predicted proteins | sample BioMet10_FD_192466 | JGI IMG/M metagenome (GOLD analysis project Ga0268357, IMG submission 192466) | Sewage microbial communities from Oakland, California, United States - Biofuel 10 (Illumina Assembly) | ecosystem: Engineered > Wastewater > Sewage > Unclassified | place: USA: California... | reverse complement strand
TGGTATTCCGGCTTGTAAACAAGCAGGGCCTCAGCCAGAGCGATGCAGCAAAGAGACTGGGCGTTACGCGTGCGGCGGTATCCCAGTACATGAGCAGGAAGAGAGGATACGGCGCAATCGAACTGTCATCGGAACTCGATGCCATGATCGACCGCTGGGCGCTTGCCGTCGTCACCGGGGAGAGCGATATCAACCTCTGCGATGTCTGCCAGTGCGCACTCAAGAAATTCTAAAATCAAAAATCGTTCTTACGCCCGTTGTGAAGGAATTCCTGTTTTTCGATGTGCTGATAAGACACAGCGGCAGCCAGCGCATGTGCTCTTGTTTACTGACAGTGCTTCCGGTAATACAGGACAACAAGCAGCCCGATCACGGCAATGACACAGGCGATTTTTAGGTAATCCACAGTTTTCTGCGGCGACCGCACCGCCGGGCTCCAGTCTGCATCAAAAACGCTCCGGAAGTACCGGGCAACTTCGGGCTGCCCGATGATAACGCCGGTCTCACGGTTGAACGTCGGGGAGTTCATGTTCCAGTTGATGCTGCTCACGAGGACCGCGCGGTCATCGACAATCACACCCTTGTTGTGGATTTTCTCAAAACCGCTTGCGGAAAGATCGGCGCACCGGGCCTCCAGCGGGAGATGCTCGTCTGCCGCAATCCGGTTGATCAGCGCGGCCATCTCGTCGTTATCGGCCTCATCTTCCGTATTGAACCAGTAGGAGTCGAGGAGCACCCGAACCTGCACGCCACGACGCGAGGCATTGATTGCGGTTGCAAGGTAGGGATTGAGCCGGGTCCCCGATTCGTTGGTGATATAGGCCTGTTCGATCTCAATGCTCGTGCGGGCCGATTCAAGCAGGTCCGTGATCCCGCTGCTGGTGTCGGGGGCAATGACCGGGGTCACCTGTGCGCCGGTAAAGGTCGCAGGAGAAAATACCGGTGTATAGGATACGGAGGGTATTGCTTCCACCTGCGTACCACTGCCATATACCGCGGTAATGGCCGGGCCGCTCATATCCTCGAAGAACAGATCGCGGAAGTACGCGGCAACGCCGGGATCCTCAATCCAGACGCCCCATCCCCGGTTCCCGGTCCTGCCAGCCGGGGGAAAACCGGTCTGCCCGAAGTTCTCGCTTGTCACAAGCACGCTGCGGTCGTCGATGACCACATATTTTGCATGATCGTACCGGTACGGCGCGTGCCCTCCCTCTCCGGTGGCCATCTCGTATACCGCGATCCCGCTCTGGTTCAGCCGCCGTATGGCAGATTTCTCTTCCGCACTGATCCCCCCGACCGGCCCGCCTTCGAGAAGGACGGTTACATCCACGCCCCGCTGTTTCGCACCGATAAGACTGTCCGTGATATTCGTGCTGGTGAGCTCGTAGACATTCACAAGAATACAATCCTGTGCGGAATCCACCGCGCGGGTGAAGACGCCAAGCGAACTATCCGGGGAGACAAACGCGGTGACCGTCACGTTCCGGAACGTTGACGATGAAAGCCGTGACTGGCCGAGCATGAGCACGCGGGGGTCCCAGGTACCGTTTTCACGGAAATGCACCTGCCCCTGCCGGGGTTTTACATCCCCGGGCCAGGTGACATTCTGCACGAGCCGGCTGTTCTCGTACAGGTTCAGTTCGTCCGCAGAATTTGCCAGCCGCAGGGTTCCTCCGGAAATCACATCAGGAACTTCCAAGGAAAAAGCCTGCCATTCAAAATCCGGATATGTCCCGTGGGTCGTTTTATAGGCAGTCCCGTTCCGCGCAATGGTAAGGGTCCCGTCGATAGTAGTACCGTCAGGAAACCGAAAGCCCCCGTGGTTGTCCGAAATAGCAAAGCCATCGAGCGATCCGTGACCGGCAATCACGATGTACTCGTCCATGTCGTCTGCCAGATAGGGATCGGGGCAGAACCCGACAATCTGCACCGCGCTGCACGATACGATACAGAAACAGAATGCAATGAGTACCCAGATGCAACGCATGAGATAAACCGACATCTTTCCTTTTATAATCAGGGCATATAACTGTTGGGAGATGCTAAATGCAGGGGAAGAAAAACGGTAAAAAACCGGATGGGCTGGTGGTAAAAGTCGGGGGAAGCCTCGCCCCGTACATCTCGACAATTGTCCCGGTCCTGCGGGACTCCCCGCGGCCCCTCCTGATCGTCCCGGGCGGCGGCATATTTGCCGACGCTGTCCGATCCTCCGCATCTGCGACCGATGCCGATGCTGCGCACTGGATGGCCTGCGCCGCCATGGATCAGTATGGCTGGATGATCGCTGCCGAAGGGCTCACGACCACCTCACGCATAACCGCCCCAAAAAAGACCGCTGTTCTCCTCCCGTACTGCACCCTCCGCAGGCACGACCCCCTGCCCCACACATGGGACGTAACATCGGACACGATTTCAGCCTGGGTGGCAAAAACGGCAGGATGCGATCTCCTGGTCCTCAAATCCATTGACGGGATAGAGGTTGACGGGAAGATTACATCCCGCATCGATTGTGCCGTTGCAACGGATACCGTAGACCCCTGCTTTCTCCCCTTCGTGCTGGAAAACCGGGTCAGGACCTTTGTCATGAACGGTACGGATCCGCACCGGATTGCCCGGTGGCTGGAAGGAAAACCGGTCAGGGGGACGGGTATTGGTACAACCTTTTAAAGGTACCAAAAGAGATAGTATAGGAATCCAATAGGAGCGGAAATTATGTCTGAAAAGAAGTGTACGTCCTGCAACGCTCCGCTTGCAGAAGAGGGCTCAACGGCGTTCGCCTGCCCATCGTGCGGTGTCGAGATCACCCGGTGCTACCGGTGCAGGGAGCAGAGTATTCCGTACGTCTGCCCGAAATGCGGATTCGGGGGACCGTAAGGCATGGGGAGTGTTGTAGCAATCCTCAGGGTCATGCCGGAATCCCCGGAAGTCGACCTTGAAAACCTTAAAAAAGCCCTCAAGGAAAAAGTGCCCGGTATCAAGGACATCCAGGAAGAACCGATCGGTTTCGGGCTCAAGGCCCTTAAGCTTGCCGTCATCGTCAACGATGCCGGTGGCGAGACCGATGCGCTCGAAGGAAAACTCGGCGCAGTTCCCGGTGTCGAACGGGCAGAAATTATCGAAGTAACACTGAATTGAAAGAATAGGGATCGTGCATCCTTATTCGCAGTTTTTCCCTTTTCAAAACAAAGTCCTGCAATTCTTACAAGAGTTACTTTCGGGACTTTTTCTGGGCGGCAGCTTCTTTTTCGGTTTCAAGCCGTGCCATGACCTGCTCTGTCGAGGTCCGTATCTTCTCAACGGATTCGCGGTACCCGATGACCTCTGACTCGTCCAGCCGGATCGTTACCGGGAATGCCCCGTTCTTGTTGATCCGGGCGGGAACCCCGATACAGACGCCGCCGATATCGTGAACCTCGCTCTTGACATACGCAGAAACAGTCAGGATCCGGTTTTCGTCGCCAAGAATAGTTTTCACGAGCGATGCTATCGCTTCACCGGGACCGTAGACTGTCGAACCCTTGTTTTTTATGATCTGCTCGCCGCTTGACTTCACCGACTGGATGAAGTCCTGCACCGGCAGGTGCGCAAACGCCGGCAGGTTGGAAATCTTGATTCCGCCGATCGTTGTCGCGGAAAGAAGGGGCACCATACTTTCGCCGTGCTCGCCGATAATACGGGTATGCACTTCGCTGACATGCACCTTGAAATAGGACGCAATTAGCGACTTGAAACGCATCGAATCGAGATGCGTGCCAAGGCCGAAGACCTGGCTGGGTTTTAAGCCCGAATACTTAAGGGCGACATACGTCATCACGTCAACGGGATTTGTCACCATGAGGATTTTTGCCTTTGGAGCTACCATGCCGATCGTACGGGCCATCGGTGCAATTATCCGCGCATTTCCGAGCGCCAGATCGAGACGATCCTGGCCCGGACCCCGTGGAGTACCAGCGGTAATGACGACAACATCCGAACCGGCGAGATCCCGTAAATTTGTCGTCCACGTAATCTGGATATTGGTCCCCCGGGCGGCAAACGAATCTGCGAAATCCTGGACGAGACCTTTGAGAAAGTCTTCGCGGCCTTCGCGGCCGTAAAGCTGTAGCTCGTGGATATGCGGGTTGCCGGAAATTGCATACGCAGCAAACATGCCCACGTTACCCGTGGCACCGATGATGGTGACTTTTGCCATGGTATCCTTTTTTAGAAACGGGGACGTGTCATCGGTCGACTGTACGTCTCTCCTATCGCCCCTGTACTCCTCCTCCGCCCCGTATCCCCATGGGCGCCGGATGTCTGCGGTAAGTCTGCTCCCTTCCGGGCCTGAACCGGTTCCCGCAGCGACAGGTCGCCATTCCCTCCGGAATTTTGATACCTGGCCATCGACCTCATGGGACGAGGTTTCAACGTCAGAATACGAGAGGCTCCAGCAGGTCGTTGCAGCCTTCGTCAAACTTCGCCCCCCGCGTACCGACGGTTTCGGGTTACAAGTGACGCCGAGCCACCCGGGCTAGTCCCCATATCACTTGGGCTGCCGGTCAATAAATCCTTGTCATATATTATCCGGTTGTATGACGAGGGGCAGCGTGCCAGAAAAAGAGTCCTGACCGGCTACGGAACAAACACACTTCCGCCAATCTGGTGCTGCACTTCCCGGAGGAGGGCAGCGACCGCTTCCCGGTCCTGTTTGCCAAATACGTCCAGCACGGTCACCAGGTCTGCACCCCGGGGAAGAACCATTGCAAGATTCCGGAAATCTCCCTGAAATACTTCGAGGACCTGCCGGCCCCGGGCCTCAGCGATCTTCTGTGGATCACTCCCAACCGGGCATGAGACCATATCCCGGTACTGCGCGAGGATCAAAACATCATCGATACCGAACAGGGCACGGTTGACATCAATATTTACTGCCGACCAGTATGCGGCGGCATACCACGCATCGTTGAAGACAACATGCGGGACACCGAGGGCGGCTGCGGCAAGGCCGAGCGTGCCCGGCCCGGCGCAGGCGTCCACAAAGAGAGACACCGGGGGATTTCCCACACGGGCGGCAACCGACCGGATCTTGGGGGACCCGGCGCGCGGGAACTCGATATGGATAACGGACTGCTGCTTGCAGACAACAAGGATATTTTTACCGACAGGGACGAGATCGGCCCGCACATCGCATCCGGCAAGGAGGGTATGGCTCGTGGCAGCGGCACCCGGTTCGTGCGAGGCAAGGCCGGGGATCCCGGGCGAGGTCTTCACAACACCTTTTACTTCGGGAACTTCAGAAACGATCCGCCGGGCTGTTTTCGGTGTCACCTTCCCCGACAGGAGCAGGAGGGACTTTTCCGGGAGAAACGGGGGCCGGTCCATGGCAAACCCCGGGTGGACGAGCGGAGAACCGACGGCAATCAGGGGGTCGTCTTTAGTGAGATCGCCCTCTTCCCGCATAATCACGTACATATGCGCGAATACCCCATCGATGAACCGTTTTTTGCAGGAGCAGGGTTCGGGATAGTCCAGTACCGCGAGCGGGACACGCTTGTCGAGAACCTGCATCCGGCACGACGGGCAGGGAAGAAACCGCGTGGGGAGTGCTGCAAGTACCTCATGCGCCGGGCGTACGCAGTCACCGCCACACACGGGACAATCCATGGAGGTTGCTATCGTTTCCCGATCATAGATACTTTGTTAAATATACTTTGCAGGATTTTTCATGAGGGGAGGGGGGCTGGCCCGGATAAATAGTGGTCCGACCCCCTGCATCACGTTCTGAATCTCACGACGAAAAATCGGATTTTCTATTCATTTTTCCCCCACTGACCCCCTACAGGGCTGCCCCGATATTCCGCAATATCCGGGTGTTTTACAGAAGAGGACAGTGCCCGAAAAGGCATTGTTGCACCTGAGGGGGGTCGCAGGTACATTTTATTTTTTTCAGCGGACCTGCGGCCACAGGGCCGGGTAAATACAGACCTGCGGGTCAAAGGGAAAGAGCGCAAAAAAGTGAGAATGGGCCTGATGCGATTCGAACGCATGACCGCCCGGTTATGAGCCGGGCGCTCTAACCGGACTGAGCTACAGGCCCAAAAAGCGCCGCCAACAGGACTCGAACCTGTGACATGCTGGTTAACAGCCAGCCACTCTACCAACTGAGTTATGGCGGCATTTAGGTCTTATGTGCCTTAATAGATTCTTTGTAAGTGTTTTTAAAGGTAACTAATCGGCCGGAAAGGGCGAAAACGCTTCAGGCCAAAAATCCGCATGATCCCGCACCCGGAAAAATCCGGGATTAACACGCCGGCATTCAGTGTTTTTTCATGGCATTGAGGAGCCGGATGATATCGTCCAGATCTTCGTTAAGGTGCGCAAAGAGTTCCCGTGTCCGCTCGGTCGCAACCGCACCGTCCGATGATGCGCGGATATAGCCCAGCTGTTCGAGCACATGGAGGGAGTACCGGATCCGGTGGGAGGGAAGATCGAGGATCTCGGAAAGTTTCATGATCCCGATCGGCTGGTACTCGGCAACGGCCCGGGCCACCTCGATATGCCGGCTCAAGAGCTCGATCTCGTCCTTCATCTTCCCAAGCATGGTGCCTCCGGAAACGGATCTCCTGCTTTATCCCTACTCTTACCTGCACCTCAATGTTCATGAAGCCATGCCTTTGTTGCACGGTACTTCCCGATAAAATTCCAGCCAAGCACAGCCGCCACCACCAGCATGATGACTACCGCGGGGAGCCGATACGGTTCGGGCGCAAGGAACAGGAACAGGATGGCAAGCGCGAAGAGGAGAATGATCGCGTTGAGCTGGACTGCCAGCCGGTAGAATTTCCACTTGAACTGCTCTTTTGAAGTCTCGTCCATTGCTCGTACGTTGGCTTTGTAAAAATAAAAGTACTTGACGTTTCAGCGCGTAAGTATATGGCAATGGATCCACTGGACGCTGCAATGAAGGCGTGCGGGGCGGATGCGTTCGTCCACTACGCTGCAGGCGAGGACGCCAATATGCGCTACCTCACCCGGTTCGTGATGCATGATGCGTTTGTCTTTTACAAGAAGCGCCGGCTGCCGGGAACCATCATTGTCCCCCAGATGGAAGCCGAGCGCGCCGGGCGGGAATCCTGTGCGGCCGTGATCACACGGACGCAGGCCGGCCTTTCGGGTATCGTAAAAAAAGAGAAGGATCCCTGGAAAGCAACCGCGCAGATGATTGCGGGCCAGACGGGAAAGACACTCCTTGTTTCGCCTACCCTGCCCGCGGCACTCCTGCGGGCGCTCGAAGAGGAATGCCGGGTCATCGTGGATAACGGTACGACAGAGAAGATGCGGGCGGTAAAGACCCCGGAGGAGATCCGGCTCATCCGCACCGTGCAGAAGAAGACCGAAAAAGCCATGGCGCTCGGGATCTCGCTCATCGGCAATGCAACGACGAAAAAGGGCGTCCTGTACCATGACGGTGCGCCGCTCACCGCGGAGATTGTTCGGAGCGCGATGCACAAGCAGCTCATGGACGAGGGCTGCCGCGCGGTGGAGACCATCATCTCGTGCGGCGAAGACTCCGCGTTCCCCCACATCATCGGGAGCGGGCCGCTTCGTCCGCACGAGCCGATCGTGATCGACATGTTCCCGAAGGACGAGGCAACGGGATACTATGCGGACATGACCCGGACGGTCTCGAAAGGGAAACCAGCGAGCCGTATCGCGGAGATGTACGATGCGGTCAAAGAGGCGCAGAAGATCGGGATCAAAACAATCCGTGCCGGTGTGCCGGGCGCAGATGCCCACAACGCGGTCGTGGACTATTTCAAAAGTCGGGGCTTTGAAAGCGACACCCGGGGTTTTATCCACAACCTCGGCCACGGGGTCGGGCTCCAGGTCCACGAGATGCCCACGGTGGGCCCCTCAGGCGGGCCCCTTGAAGCGGGGTTCGTAGTGACCGTGGAACCGGGTCTCTATTACCCGGGTCTCGGGGGGATCCGGCTCGAAGATATGGGCGCGGTGACCGCGAAAAAATTCGACGATTTCACAAAGTTTGAGGAGACGCTTGTGCTATGATGAACGATGAGATACTGGAAAAATACAAGGAAGCAGGAAAGCTCGCTTCAAAGATTTTACACGAAGGCACGCAGGGAGTCCGGGCCGGCGGATCGTACCTTGAACTCGTGGATTCCGTGGAAGACCGGATACGGTCCGAGGGCGCCGACCTTGCGTTCCCCCTCAACGTCTCCCTAAACGAGGATGCGGCCCACGATACTGCATCCGCAGGGGACGAGCGGGTCTTTGCGAAGGGCGACGTTGTCAAGTTCGATCTTGGCGTACAGATCGACGGGTACGTTGCGGATACCGCAACAACTGTTGACCTGGGCAACAACTCTCTCCTTCTGGACGCATCCCGCGCGGCCCTCGATGCCGCGATAGCCTGCGTCCGGCCCGGGGTCACCACCGGGGAGATCGGCGCAGCCATCGAACACGAAATCGTTTCGCGTGGCTACCGGCCTGTTGCAAACCTCACTGGGCACGGTCTCGACCAGTACGTAGCGCACATGGATCCCTCGATCCCAAACATCGCCATTTCCGGCGGCACGGTGCTCGAAGAGGGTATGGCCATTGCGATCGAACCTTTTGCCACCACCGGCAGCGGGAGAGTCGGGGAGAAGACCCGGGTGGAGATCTATTCGCAGATTGCGGATAAGCCGGTCCGCACCCCGGCAGCCCGCGGCGTCATGGAAAAGATACGGGACCGTCGGGGTCTCCCGTTCTCGCGCCGCTGGTTGAACGACAAAAAAGCCGGCCTGGCACTCATCGGCCTGTGCCGGTCGCAGATCCTGTACGGCTACCCGGTCCTTGCGGATATCCCGGGATCGCTTGTCTCCCAGCACGAGCACACCATGATTGTTACGGATGACGGCTGCATCGTGACTACCCGGTGAGATAGGTATATGCCATCAGGCGGGAAATAGTAAAGGTTACAGCCATGTCCGAAGATAGCGATAGCCTGCGCATCATGGAAGTCCTGCTCTCCGCAGAAATTTTTAACCAGAACCCGGCGCTCGACCTCAATGACCTGACACCGGCCTGCCGCGAGATCTTCTGCTCGGGGGATACCAAATCCGTCAAGCGCCCGGTCTATGTAAGCGACGGCCTGATCAAGCGTGTTCTCGGGATTGCCGATGCCCACGAGAAGATCGCAAAGAACCCGTTCGTTTCGTACGAGGACTTCGGCCAGCGCCTCAAGATTACGACCCTGAAACCCGCGGCGGAATGGTTCCTCGCACAGGGCGGCAGGCCCCTTGTCGGGGTCAACCCGGCACTCGCTTTCTTCTTTGAATCGTTCGATGGCACCAAAGTATCTTATCAGGATGTCCGCAAAGCAAACCCGCCTTTCGAGGACACCCGGGCAAGCCTCGAACAGAAGATCACCAAGATCATCGGCGAGGACGAGAAGATACGGAGCGCGCTCGACCTTGTCATTGTCACCGCACCGGAAGAGGTCGAACAGAAGATGGAAGACCTTGTCTGTTCGCCCGAACAGACCGCGGTCATCAATAAGATACACCATGCGCTCCACCACCGCGACTTCCTGTGCAAACACCGGATCTACGAGATAGGAAAACTCCTCTTTGTCGGCCCGCCCGGTACCGGGAAGACCTCTCTTGCCCTTGCGATGTCCCACTCGATGCACATGCCGGTGCTCGAAGTCCGGCTCTCGATGATCACCTCCCAGTACCTGGGGGAGACCTCGAAAAACATTGACAAGATCTTCGACCTCGCAAAGAAACTCGCGCCTTCGATCCTCTTCATCGATGAGTTCGACTTCGTTGCAAAGAGCCGGGTCACGGATGACCATGGGGCGATGAAGCGGGCGGTCAACGCACTCTTAAAAAACATCGACCGGATCAGCCTGATACGAAACGGCGTTCTCCTCGTCGGTGCCACCAACCACCCGCAGCTCCTCGACGAGGCTGCGTGGCGGAGGTTTGACGAAGTCGTTGAGTTCTCCCTGCCAGACGAAGAGATGCGCCGGGAGATCCTCAAAAGCGTGACTTCGTCCATGACCTGTACCTGCGATTACCAGGAGATTGCAGCCATGACCGAAGGCTTTTCCGGGGCGGACATCCGCCTCATGATCAAGGAAGCGCTCCTGTCGGCGCTTATGGACAAGCGCGAGGCTATCGACCGCCAGGACCTCGATAAAGGGATCCGCATGGTCAGGAACCGCGACGCAATCCGGAACCTGAACTGGAAGCAGGAATGAAGTTTACCCTGCTCGGTACCGGTGACGCCATCGGGACGCCGAAGATCGGGTGCGACTGCCCCCAGTGCACCCGTGCAAAGACAACGGGCGCGGGAAGGCTGCGGAGCTCGATTCTGATCGAGAAGGACGGCCACCATATCCTTGTCGATTCCACCCCCGATCTCCGGCAGCAGCTTTTACGGGCTGGTTCCCCGCATATCGATGCCGTGATCTGGACGCACGGGCATTACGACCACTTCATGGGATTCGGGGAATTCTACCGTGTCCAGAAGATCCCACCGGTCTATGCCGCCGAACCGGTGCTCCGGTACTGCGGGGAGACATTCCGGTTCCTCACCTTCGACCGCATTCCCGTCGAACCGTACGTGCCGTTTACCCTCTTTGGGATCACCATCACGCCGTTTATCGTGAAGCACCCCCCGGCGTTTACCTGTGGGTTTCTCTTTGAAGCTGAAGGAAAACGGATCGGGTATACCTCGGATACCAACCGTGATATTCCGGCACAAAGCCTTGCCCTGCTCGAAAACCTCGATCTTTTACTTCTGGATGCGATCGTCCCCTCGCACATGACGATCACCAAACACATGAACTATCTCGATGCCTGCACGCTCGCTGAAAGCCTGCATGCAAAACAGTTCCGGTGCATCCACATCAGCCACGTGATGCCGTGGGAGTATCCCCACCTGGCCCATGACGGCGAGACGTTCGAGTTTTCATAACGAGAATACCGCCCGGGATCGTCTTTTTTTATACCGGTTCTGCGGCCGTGCTTCACCCATACCTTAATAGTTTACAGGTTCCCAAACATAGGTGCATGATTGTAAAGGTACTTGAACTCGAAAAAGACAAGGCACGACTCGTCATCCAGGGGGAGGGTCACACGTTCATGAATGCCCTGGTAGAGGAACTCCTTGCCGATCCGGACGTCGATGTCGCAAAATACACCATCGAGTTCCAGTTCTCCGACCCCGAACTGCTCGTGACCACCAAGAGCGCAAAGAAAAACCCCCTGACGCTGATCAAGAAGGCCTGCAAGAAGATCTCCGGCAACTGCGATGCCCTGCTCAAGGGTCTTGCAAAACAAAAATAAAGGCAATCCGGCGATATTACATACTTTTTTCCTGCACTTTCCGCAGGTTTCCCTTTCTTCCCAAAAATCCGTGAAACGCCAGATCGAAAACAACAGGCGCTGCGGCTCTCACAGAGGATACCCAGACAACTGATTATAAAAACGTATGCCGGGACGGCGCCCGGCTAAAAAACGGACCTGCTTATTCTGCCCGCTCGGTAAAGACAATCGAGCCGGAGATCCGCGAGATCCGGATCTTCACGCTCTGGCCGGGCTTTGCGTTTGCCACGTACATGATGTAACGGCCCATCTTCACGACACCGTCTCCGCGCTTGGAGAGCGACTGGATCTCGACATCCATGACCTGCCCCTCTTCGAGGTTCTCCGAGGCCGCTTCGGTCCGTACCTTGCGCTTCCGCACCGGGCGGTGGCCGCCGCATGCATCGCAGCGGAGGAGAAGGACCCGGTCGTCTTTCACGAGACGGGTATCGGGCTTGCCGCATTCGGAACAGATCACATAGTCTTCGACATAACTCTTGATGATCATCTTAAAGAGCGAGATCTCGAACTTCCCGTTGAAGATTGCACGGGTACCATCGATCTTTCCCGACGTCCCGAGCTCGCCGAGAATGTATTTCATCAGGTGATCCTTGTCGCGACGGACTTTATCGGCAATCTCGGCAAAATTTTCCAGGATTGTCGTTTTTCCTTCGATATAGGCCCTGGCCTCGGGGACCACAAAACGTTCCGAGGATTCGGTCTTCTCGGAAATATGGGAATAGGCCTTTTTTAAAAGATCATCATAAGAGTCCGTCATACGTGTATAATATAAGGGAGACACCGGTGCAAAAGTCTTTCCCAGAAATACCCGGCACCGCCCGCCGCCGGATCCTGACCGGGGTTGTACTGTCGGCACAAAAAAATCAGAGATATGAAGGGATGGCCTCTTTTACGAAGGTAACGACATCGGCATTCTTTGTGTCGTCCTCTATATCTTTCTGGATAATATCCTTAAAGCCCGCAAACTGCATGCCCCGGCTTTCGATCCACTTTTTAAAGGTCTCTTCGGTCTTTCCGGGTTTACCCCCATGCGTTGCAAAGGCAATTGCCCGTTTCTTTTCGCAGCCGGTAAGGGCTTGTATCGCTGTGTGGATAGCTGGCGTCGGCTTGAACGCCCAGACGGGGGAGCCGAAAACGATCAGGTCGTACTCACGCACTGCAATCTGCGCCGGTTCGATCGTGGTCGTGTCCTCGCTCATCGCAGCCTTGCACTGCATGACAAAGCGGGTGACCCGGGAGTGCTCTGCCTTGTCCGTGACCTCGATGATACGGGTGTCTGGGATGGCAGAGGCGATGTGCTGGGAGATATGCCGGGTATTCCCGGTCTCGCTGTGGTAAATGATACAGACCGACATACAAAAAGATCGTGCCCGCGGCTAAAAAAAGATATCATCCGTAAGCTGCATGGCGATAGAACGCCATAAAAAAAGAGGATTATTTCCTGAACTGGGGCATCATTGCCCGTACTTCTTTTCCGGTCGTCTCAAGGAGGTGTTCCTCATCCGCCTTCGTGAGCGCGTTAAAGACCGGGCGGTTTACCATGTTCTCAAGCATCCATTCCTTCGCGAACTCGCCGCTCTGGATCTCGGCGAGGATCTCCTCCATCGCCTCGTAGGACTCGGGGCCGATGACCCGGGGTCCTCTCGTCATATCGCCGTACTGGGCGGTGTTGCTGACGTACTGGCGCATGTTCGTGAGACCGCCTTCGTAGATCAGATCGACGATAAGCTTCATCTCATGGCAGACCTCGAGGTAAGCCATCTCGGGAGCATACCCGGCATCGACAAGCGTCTCGAACCCGGCTTTGATAAGCGAGGCAGTTCCCCCGCAGAGAACCGCCTGTTCGCCGAAGAGGTCGGTCTCGGTCTCTTCGCGGAAGGTGGTTTCGAGCACAACGGCGCGGGTCGCCCCGATCCCCTTTGCATACGCAAGGGAGGTCTTGTGGGCCTTCCCCGTGTAGTCCTGCTGGACGGCAATAAGTGCCGGTACGCCCTTGCCTTCCTCGTACTGGCGGCGGACCATGAACCCGGGGCCCTTGGGCGCTACCATGATCACATCGACATTCTTCGGCGGTACGATCTGGCCGAAGTGGATATTAAAGCCGTGCGAGAACATCAGGGTCTTACCCTCGGAAAGATACGGCATTACCTCGCTCTTGTAGACCCCGGCCTGGAGCTCGTCCGGGAGGAGGATCTGGATGATATCTGCCTTCTTTGCCGCTTCCGTAACGGTCATCACGGTCATGCCGTCTTTTGCGGCCGCATCCCAGCTCTTTCCCTTGCGCAGCCCGATAATCACATCGAGGCCGCTGTCGCGCAGGTTCAGGGACTGGCCCCTGCCCTGGGACCCGTATCCGAGCACCGCGATCTTCTTGCCCTTGAGCACAGAGATATCGGCATCGGATTCATAGTATTTTTTCATCATTTTCGATCCATCTCATATCGGCAACAAAGCACATAAATATTATATGAAAAAACTAAAGAAGCACACTTGTAAAACCTGCAGGGAAGCGATGACTTATTAAGACCCCAGATACGGCCACCAGCCAAGATCTGCCGTTCAGCGGGAAACTGCCCGATGTCCAGGCTACCTCCCCCGATGTCAGGATCAACCTGACCCGGGTAGGGGTGAAAAACGTAAAAAAACTTGTCGAGGTATCGCGGCAGGACAAACGCCCGGTCGTTTTTATATCGAATTTCGATGTCTATGTCGATCTGCCCGGGAGCCTCAAAGGCGCCAACCTCTCCCGTAACTTCGAAGTAATCGACGAAGTGCTCCAGCAGGCAATCGATGGTGAAGTAAAAGGAATCGAGAACCTGTGCAGCGCTGTTGCCCGGAAACTGCTCGACCGTCACGAGTATGCAGACCGGACCGAGGTGCTCATGCGCAGCGAGTTCATGGTCAAGCGCGAGACGCCTGTCAGCCATACGACCTGCCATGAAGTAGTCAAGGTGCATGCACGGGCCATTGCAAAGCGGACATTCCGTGAACCGATCGTCCGCAAAAGCATCGGGGCCGAAGTGACCGGGATGACAGCCTGCCCCTGTGCCCAGAATATTATGAAGGACCGGGCAAACCAGGTTCTGGAACGGCTGGGTGTCGACCAGAAGACCATCGATGCGTTCTTTGCAGAAGTCCCGATGGCAACCCACAACCAGCGGGGCCGGGGATTCCTCTGCATCGAGACTGATGACGACCAGCATGTCGATCTGGAAAAAATTATCCGTATTCTCAGGGAGTCCATGAGCTCCGGCATCTACGAGCTCCTTAAGCGCGGCGACGAAAGTGCTGTCGTGCTCGCCGCGCATAAAAATCCGCGATTCGTGGAAGACTGCGTGCGGGAAATGGCAAAGAAAGTATTGACCGGATTTTCCTATCTTCCCGGCGATGCCGTTGTCACCATCAAGCAGACCAATGAGGAAAGCATTCACCAGCACGACGCTTATGCCGAACGAAGGGCAACGCTTGCAGAACTGCTGGACGAACTTAACGGGGACAAAAACCATACTGAGTGAAAAAATATAATACCCTGATACAATGTGATTTATTATTAGTATCGTAGCAACAGGGTTTCAGGTTTTTTGCGCGGCCCGAAAAAACCGACAGATTTTCTTTTGTTTTTTATTTTAATGGCCAATTCAACCCGTTTTATCCAGTACACAATTTTCCAGATTAAAACAATAAACGTTATAAAAGGGGTCGTTGTAGATAGAGATGAACGTACTTTGTACGGTCAATTATCTCTAGAGATGAGAGATGTATAGAGTAATTTTGTACAGCAATACGAACAACTCAACATAACATGAGGCGATTATATTGTCGAAAGTTGTAGAGATTTCCCCAACCACAAGACACGAGGGACATACTAAGTTGGTACTTAAGGTCAACGATGCAGGTATCGTTGAGACCGGCAACTGGTGTTCCATTACTCCGGTACGGGGAGTTGAGAAACTCGCAGTCGGAAAGACCCCGGAACAGGTACCAAAGATTGCATCACGCGTCTGCGGTATCTGCCCTATTGCACACTGTCTTGCAGCAACCGAGGCAATGGAAGCATCCATCAAGGTAGAAATCCCGAAGGATGCCAAGCTGCTCCGGTACATTCTCCAGCTGGCAAACCGGCTGCACAGCCATGCACTGCACAACATCCTGACCCTGCCCGATATGTACCTTCCGGGCACCGATGTCAAGATCAACCCGTTCTCCCCCGAGGAGCCCGTCCGGTCCGTTGCAAAGCGAATCCAGAGACTCCGTGAGATCGGTCAGACCGTCGGCCAGATTGCCGGTGGCGAAGCCATCCACCCGAGCAACCCGCGTATCGGCGGTATGTACCGCAATGTTTCGGAGCAGGCTAAGATCAAGATGTACGACCTGGCCAAGGAAGGCGTCAAGCTTGCCCACGAACAGGCGGAGTTCATGATCGCAGTCCTCCGCAACTACCAGAAGAGAGACTGGGTCGATGTCGGCGGCATGAAAGTCGCGCTCCCGAAAGACCTCGGTTACCACGACCAGGGTTACATGGCAACCCACCCGTTCTACGGCAGCTCGAGCCTGGAAGAGAACCCCTCCTGGGATATCCGCCGGTTCACTGAAGCCCGCCCGTACGACTGGTACATGGGCGAGATGGAAGTCTCGCTTGAGGAGCCGAAGTACCCGATTGGCGGAACCACCAAGCTCGGCACCAAGACCAACCCGCAGATGGACGCCTGCACCGGTATCCCGATGTACGACGGCCAGCCGGTTGAAGTCGGTCCCCGCGCCCGCCTTGTCAAGTACAAAAACTTCGATGAGAAGGGCACCATCGGCCAGCAGATTGCCCGCCAGATGGAATACCAGGACAGCCTGTACGAGATGATCGATTGTATCGATGAGCTCAACACATCGGGCAAGGTCTACGCAGACTACATCCCCAACGGTGATGGCACCCTCGGCTGGGCTTCGAACGAAGCACCCCGTGGAACCGATGTGCACATTGCACGTGTCAAGGACTGGAAGGTCCAGTACTTCAGCATGCTCGTCCCGACAACCTGGAACTTCGCAACCTGCAGCAAGGCACTTACCGGTGCACCCTGGCAGCTCGCAGAAGTTATCATGCGCGGGTATGACCCGTGTGTGTCATGTGCAACCCACATGATTGTACTGGACGAGGACAGCAAGGTAGTGGCTCAGAAGCTCATCCAGTGAGTGTTCCCTGATGCTGCATTCGGAGATCGTAGTCGTGGGGTGTGGAAATCCCCTGTTCGGCGACGATGGATTTGGCCCTGCGGTGATTGAGGAGATGTCGAAGCTCTCGCTTCCCGACAATGTAACAATACAGGACGGTGGCGCTGGCGCCCCGCACTTTATTTTTAACTTCCTTAACCCCGAAGTGACCAAAAAACTGGTTGTCGTCGATATAGCCGACTTCAATGCAAAACCGGGATCAATTTCCAAAATCTCCGGAAATGACTTAAAACCGGGGGCATACGTTGACCCTCATTCGTGGGACGGTGTCGATCAGCTCTGTCGCGTCAGAGACATCATCGATACAACCGTAATCATATGCCAGCCGACAAAAGTCATCGATAAGGGGAATGCGGAAGTTGAGATCGGGCTTTCAGAAGCTGTACAGAATGCGATTCCGAAAGCAATCCAGGTGATACTCGAAACTATCGGAGTGGATTATGGGACTACTATCAATCTTCAAAAAGGATTCCAGCCCGGCAGCACCGCAGAAACCTGCGGCCACGCCAAAAAGTGCTGACGTAGTATCAAAACCAGTAGAAACTAAAAAGGAGGTTAAGCCTGTGGCAGATAAGATTTCCGTTGGCCATGTACACATGAGTGGATGTACTGGCTGTCTTGTGTCCTTAGCAGACAACTACGGTGGGCTCCTGACAATTCTGGACAAGTACGCAGATCTCGTATACTGTTTGACACTTGCCGATGTCCGCCACATCCCCAAGATGGATGTTGCGCTTGTCGAAGGTTCCGTTTGTCTCCAGGACAAATGCTCTGTTGATGAGATCAAGGAGACCAGGGAAAAGGCGGCAGTCGTCGTTGCGCTCGGTGGCTGCGCATGTTATGGGAACGTCACCCGGTTCTCCCGCGGCGGTCAGCAGAACCAGCCGCAGATGGAATCGTTCGTCCCGATTGGTGACTTAATCAAGGTCGATGTCTATATTCCATCGTGTGCACCGTCCCCCGAACAGATCAGGAATGTCTGTGTTATGGCATACCTGCTTCTCAAGGGAACAAAGGAACAGAAAGATCTCGCAACGGCATACCTTAAGCCGCTCATGGATCTCGCTGCACGCGGAACTGAAGCCTGTGGATGCGACCTCATGGTCGATGTCGTCAACCAGGGTCTCTGCATGGGATGCGGCAGCTGTATGGCAGCCTGCCCGGTCCGTGCCATCAGCATCGAATACGGCAAGCCCCAGATTGAGCGCGATCTCTGTATCAAGTGCGGCGCATGCTATGCGCAGTGCCCGAGAGGGATCTTCAACATCGGTGTCATCAGTGAGTATGAGGCCATCAACGAGGCCATCATGGCGGCACTCCAGTAAAGGTGATTGAAATGGGAGCAGAACTCGGTAAATACAAATCATGCATCTCAGCCCGGAGCACCGACAAGGAGGTTCTTAAATACGCCCAGGACGGCGGTATTGTCACGTCCCTCTTTGGCTATGCACTCGACTCAGGGATTATCGACGGCGCTATTGTTGCAGCAAACAAGGAATTCTATGCAAAATACCCGTCCAAGTGTATCCAGGACAACTCTAACCTCGACATGATCGAGCCCTGGAGACCGATTCCCGCAGTTGTCACTACCAAGGCTGAACTGCTCGCAGCGGCAGGAACCAAGTACAACATCAGCCCGAACATTGCACTCCTCAAGGAGGCAACCCGCAGCTTCGGTCTGGACAAGATCGGTATCGTTGGCACCCCGTGCCAGATGCAGGCAGTCCGTAAGGCTCAGCTCTACCCGGTCGGCCTTCGTAATGTTGGCGCAAGCATCGCCCTTGCACTCGGTATCTTCTGCATGGAGAACTTCCCGTACCAGAGTATCCTTCAGCTCGTGGAAGACCACGCGGCAATGAAGCTCCAGTCGGTACGGAAGATGGAGATCGGAAAGGGCAAGTTCTGGGTCTACGGCAAGCGCGGACAGGTCGTTCAGCTGCCGCTCAAGATCACCCACAAGTACGAACAGCCCGGCTGCCACGTCTGCATGGACTATGTGGCAAACCTCGCCGATATCTCGACCGGTTCCGTCGGCAGCCCCGATGGCTGGAGCACAGTCTTTGTGCGCTCGAAGGTCGGCGACTCGGTCTGGGCAAAGGCAATGGCAGCAGGTGTCTTCGAGACCCAGCCCATTGAGAAGGTCAAGCCCGGTCTTGAACTCGTGAGCAAGCTCGCAAACGAGAAGATCACGAAGAACCGCAACACCCTCGAGGCCCGCAAGACCTTCGGTGTTGGCAAGGGACTCCGGAACCCCTTCATCTAAATTCTTTTTTTTTCTGCACGGTTGTGCAGCGATTGTTCCAGACGCTATTTTAGGGATCTATAAAAAGAGCGGCGGGTTTCGGGATCCCCTGTTCGTTAAAAAAGAAAACGATACCGGGCAGTTCAGATACCCCAGTTCTTGATCTCCTTAATCGATGCCCCGGGCGAGAGATGGGAAAAGAACCCGTTTATGGCGCCATGCAGGGCCGCTTCCTTTGACGGGTAACCGGAAAGGTCGCGGAAGTGATCTTTGGCTCCCTTCTCCCGCACGGCAAGGCTGGCAATGCCGTAATACTGTACACCGACGCGGATTACCTTCACCTTGAGGGGAACTTCGACATCCTTTACCCGTACCTCGTAGATCCCTACGATTTCACGCACCTGGAGGATATCCGGGAACTGTTTTTGCAGATCGTCTTCCTCTGTCACAGCATCCCGGTTGCCTGCGGGAGGGAAAAAGGAATCCCCACGAACCTCTTCGGGAGCAGCCGGAATAAAGAGGCCGGATCCGTTAACTTTTCGGTACCGGTACTGCAAATAAACTACCGGTAGGTTTATACTAAAATGGGTCGGGATCATTTCATCCCGCCGGTTTCAGGAGACTTGTACACCGTCGAAAAACGATTGAGAGTAGAACAGTGCGGGCGACGGATCCGCAGACTTTATGTTTTTCCCTATATTATTCACTAGAGAGTACATGGCAAAAAAATGCGGAAACTGCGGCGCCCCCGCTCCCGACACAAATTCCAAGTTCTGCGACCTGTGCGGTGCGCCGCTCATGGACGAAGAGTCGTCAGCCGCCCAGGGACTGCCGGTCTGCCCGGTCTGCGGTGCGGTTGTTTCAGACAAGATTGCGCAGTTCTGCGATGTATGCGGAGCTCCGCTGGCAAAACCGATCTGCCCGGTCTGCCGTAATATTGCGCCATCCTATCATTCCAAGTTCTGCAGCAGGTGCGGTGCAGCCTTTGTTCCCGCAGCCCCGCCCCGGGCACGGACTGCGCCGGCCGCACCCGCTGCAGAGTATGAACCGGAACCCGAACCGGTCAAAATCAAGGCAAAAAAAGAGCCCGAGCCGATTGCCGACACCCTTACCGACGAGTGGGATCCCTGGACCGATGGCGACCCCTCGTTCGATGTCTCAACACCGCTGCCGCAGCAGCCCCGGCAGAAGACCGATCTCGAACGTATGAGCGAAGGGATGACCCCGACCCGCCGACCCGCACCGGCAGCAAAACAGCTGGATATGGTCCAGATGGCCGAGCCGCGGAAAAAATATTCCCACCTGCCGCTTATTGCTGACGAACTCCAGGCAGATCTCAACCGCCGTGCAGCAGATATGCCCGTACCCAGGGAAGACACCGGGCAGCCGGCGCAGGGAAAACGGAGTAAAAAGAAGGGGCTGTTCCACAAGTAAGCAGTCCCGCGGGAACCGGGCACTTTTTTTAGCGGATTACCTTATGCGAAGTAGTCCGCAATGTTGTGGAAGATCCGCATGTTGAGCGATTCGGGATCGGGCCGCTCGCCGCTCCGGCGCAGCTGTTCTTTTACGAGCGGCCAGTCGTAGAGGTTCGTAAACTCCATTGCCCGCTCCGGATGCGGCATCATCCCGAGCACTTTCCCGTCCGCGGACGTGATCCCGGCGATATCCTCTACCGAGCCGTTCGGGTTGTACGGGTACTCCCCGCCTGCGGGGCTTAAGTCCTCGCGGCAGTAGGTGAACGCAACCTGCCGCTGCCGTTTGATCCGCTGTAAGGTCTCGGGGGAACAGGAGAGATTGCCCTCACCGTGCGAGACCGGGCAGCAAAGTTTCACGATCCCGTGCGTCCAGATATTCTCGGCCGCCGGTTTGAGGGTTACAAACCGGCATTCGAGCCTCCCGATCCGGTTGGGCATGAGGGCAATGTCCCGGGAATATTTCTTATCAAACGCCGGGACAAGCCCGAGGTTTGCAAGGATCTGGAAACCATTGCAGATCCCAAGGACAAGGTTGTCCCCGTCAAGGAACTCCATGAGATCGTCCCAGAGGTTGTTCTTCACCCGGTTGGCGTACGCGTTTCCCGCTCCCGTGTCGTCACCGTACGAGAAACCGCCCGGGAAGACGAGGAGCCGGTAATCGGACAGCCGCTCCCGGCCCGCGATCAGGTCGTTGATGTGGACAATCGCGGAGTCCATGCCGGCCCGGCGGAGGGCCTCCTGAGTCTCCATCTCGGAGTTGATCCCGTACCCGCTCATGATCAGGGCCCGGTCCGCGATGAGGGGCCGCGGGTCTTTGGGTGAAAGTGTGGGCGTCATGGTCAGAATCCTCCGAATGGTGCCTTGTAGGCTTTTTCAAGAGCGGCAATCTCCTTTTCGCAGAGGAGCGTCTCTCCCGTGATCCGCAACCGGCTGCCGCCGACCGTGCCGAGCAGGACTGCTTCAAGCCCGAGCGCCTGCTCGAATGCCCGCTTGTGGTCCGGCGCTACCGTGACCACGAACCGGCCAAGGGTCTCAGCAAAGAGGAAAACGTCGGGCCGGACGTTCGTCGGGATCGTGATGTCCATCCCGAGCCTGCCGCCAACGGCCACCTTTGCAAGGGCAATGCCAAGGCCTCCCCTCCCGACCGGGAACGCCGATGCCACAAGTTCGTGGCTGATCGCATCGTAGAGTTTCCGGTACCGGGCCTTTGCCGCCTCGGCATCGAGCGCCGGCACAGAACCACCGGACCGGCCGAGCAGGGCGTGATATTCGGAGCCGCCGAGCTCCGTCCCGTTCGCACCGATAACGTAGACAAGGTCGCCCGCGATCTTGGCATCGAGCGAGACCGCTTTACCCGCATCCGGGTGGACACCGATGGACGAGATGAGAAGCGTCGGGGGAACCGAGACCTTTACCCGGTTGTTCTCTGCATCGTAGCCCGAGAAATCGTTGAACATGCTGTCTTTCCCGGAGATGAACGGCGTCCCGAAGGCTTTTGCATAATCGTAACAGCCCTGCGCCGCTTTTTTGAGCTGCCACAGGCGCCCGGGTTCATCGGACGAGCACCAGCAGAAGTTGTCGAGGAGCGCGATATTATCCGGGGGAACACCGATCGCAACAAGCCCGCGGATGGCGGCATCGATCGAGGCCCCGGCCATCCGGTACGGGTCGATCTCCGAGTACGAGGGAAAGAGCGCCTGCGAGAGTCCGACGGCTTTCTTCGAGCCCGGCACGACTTTCGTGAGCGTTGCAACGGACTGCACCCGCCCCTTTCCCTGCACCGGCCCGAGCACGTGGCCGCCCTGCACGGTGTGGTCGTACTGGACGGTCACAAACTCGGTAGAGCAGATATTTTTTCGTCCCAGCATCGCCGCGAGCGTCTCATCGAGCCGGGCGGGACAGGGAAACTCCGGCTCTGTCGTATCCGCTTCCTGCGGAACCGTGGTAAGGTGCTTCTTTGGCAGGCCGTCGTGGAGGAACGCAAGCTCGATATCCATTGCAACAATTCCCTGGCATTCGACAATGCACCGCCCCGTGCCGGTAAACTCGCCGATGACTGTTGCCTCGACCTCGCGGCGTTTCATGAGGTCCATGAACACATCGATCTTCTCCGGCGGGACGGCAAGCGTCATACGCTCCTGGGACTCCGAGATCCAGATCTCCCAGGGAGCCATGCCGGGATACTTGAGCGGCACCTTGTCGAGGTCCACCCGGCACCCGTTGCTCTCCTTTGCCATCTCGGCAACCGAGCAGGAAAGCCCCCCGGCCCCGTTGTCCGTGATGCTCCGGTACAGGCCGAGATCCCGGGCCTCCTTCACGAGAACATCGGAGAACTTCTTCTGCGTGATCGGGTCGCCAATCTGGACTGCCGTCACCGGGCTGTTGGGGTCGAGCGCCTCGGACGAGAACGTGGCGCCGTGGATCCCGTCTTTCCCCACCCGGCCGCCGGCCATCACGATGAGGTCGCCGGCCTCCGCCTTCTTCTCGTACAAGGGTTTCTCCCCGAGCATTCTTGGCATCACGCCGACCGTGCCGGCAAAGACGAGCGGTTTTCCCGCGTACCGGTTATCGAAATAGCAGAAGCCCTGCGGGGTCGGGATCCCCGAGCAGTTTCCGCCCGTGCCGACGCCACGGACAACCCCTTCAAAGATCTGCCGGGGTGAAAGCACCGGGTTCTTTTTGTCTTTTCCCCGGTAGAGCTGCGGGTCCGTGGCCGGGTCGCCGACGCAGAACCCGTAGATGTTGATGCAGGGCTTTGCCCCGAGGCCAAAGCCGATCGTGTCCCGGTTCACGCCAACAATTCCCGTAAGCGCCCCGCCGAACGGGTCGAGCGCCGATGGCGAATTGTGGGTCTCGACTTTATGGGTCACGATGTACTCGTCGTCAAAGACAATCGCGCCGGAGTTGTCGGTAAAGACCGTGACGCAGATGTCATTCTCGCCTTTTTCCTTCCGGATCTCGTTTGTCGCGGCCTGGATGCAGGACTTGTACAGCCCTTTTGGCACGTCGTCGTCCATTGCCGAGGCAAAGATCGTGTGCTTACAGTGCTCGCTCCAGGTCTGGGCAAGGGATTCTATCTCCACGTCGGTCGGCCAGCGCCCGTATTCGCCAAAATAATTCCGTATCGTATGGAGCTGGTCGAGATCGAGCGCAAGCGGCCCCCGCCGCACACCGGTTTCGGGGTCCACGATTCCCTCTTTTCCCAGCCGTACGAGATCCTCGTCGGGTATCTCAAGGTCCACGAGGCCGACACCCTGCACCTCGTGCAGCTGCACCCGGGGCACAACACGGTCCATCCCCTTGTCCCCGTATTCCTGCCGGGTCTTGATAATGACGCGGTTCACAAGGGGATTTGCCAGGTTGTCGCCGAGCCGGGCGATCGTCTCAGGAGGGAGATGGCCGCGGACAAAATAGAGCTGCGAGGAATAGACCGCATCCCCATCGGAAAATTTCACCTGGCAATAATCCTCGATGGTCTGGCGGGCCGTTGTTCCCACGTTGTCGGTAACGCCCGGTAAAAACCCGACCTCGATGGCATAATCGAAAAATGCGGTTGTTGCTTCGTCCACCACAAATTCCTGTACTACCGGGTTTGAGAGCCGGGCACCGATCTCGCGGAGTTCGTCGCGGGTAAAATCCCGCGAGCCGGTTGCAACCGTGTACACATCGACCAGTGCAAGGGAATCGACCGGGAACCCGAGACCCCGGATCCGTTCGGTCCTGGTCTTCTCGCGGGGATCGTTTTTATAGTGAACTTCTATGCGGTGGACAAAAGAAGCCATGCATACTGGTGGGCGCAGAAGAAGAAAATAGGTATCGTCCCTGACATCCGCGCCATGGGGATGACAGGGTTATTCGTTGTGCCGGGTTACCGTGATCGGCTCGATCATCGCGTTGATGGTAAAGTCGAACGGGACAACGCCGATCCAGCCTGCCCGGGCAAACATGTCCTGGAAACAGATCCCGGCAACCTTCGCCTCCGGGTGACTCAGGGTAAGATCCCGCACCATCTCTTTTGTGGTCGGCATCATCGGCATGGAAAGCCCGCCCATGATCACGATCACTTTTGGGGAGACTATTGCATGCGCACCGGATGCCTGCATCCCGACATCGGGGACATCGGTGATCGTCCGGGCCTTGCTCTCGTCAAGAAGCGGAACAAAGACCTGCGAGAGGTGCAGGCCGCGGATCCCGACCGCGAGCAGTTCGACAAACGGCGTGCAGGTCCCGGCGCACCCGTAATAAACGACCTGGTCTCCTTTCTCCAAGCCAAGGCTTGTCATATATTCCTTGAACGGCCGGATGATCCCGGTGACACCGCGGAGGGCTTCCTTCTCTGCCATGATACACCTTTCCGGCAATGTGCCTATTATACGTTTTGAAAAAACGTGCCGGCCCGGTCAGCGGAACCGGTCGTCCGACCTGACCTCTTCGGCGTTCTCCGCCACGCGCTCGAACCAGCCGCAGCAGGATTCCGGGTACGCGTCAAAGGACGGGACGTACGGCTTGAGGTCGAGGAGCGGCGTCCCGTCGAGCACGTCCACGTCCTCTATCGAGATCGTGCAGCCGTCCACCCCGGTAAGCCGCACGATGGAGAGCCCGATGGCGTTCGGGCGTTTGGGCGACCGGGTCGCAAAGATCCCGTGCGGTGCCGGATCGAGAAACGGCGTGACCGTGAGGCTGTAGCCCGAGCAGCGGTGCAGCGCGTAGATTAAAATGACGCGGGAGAATGCCGCAAGGTCAGAGAGACCCTCGCGGAGATCCTCACGGATCTCGATCGTGCCCCGGACGCCCCGGGCACCGACCGGCTGGATGGGCATGCCGGCGATATCGGTAAACGGCGAACGGATCGTGCCGATGGGCGTGTAGGAATAATCGGGACCGGGCTCGTGCTTCATACCGGTGTATGGGCGGCCGGACCCGATAAAACTCTGACACGCGAAACCCGGAACTAGATTAGGAGGGACGATCAACGCTCATATACACGGAGGGTGCGGCCATGGCAAAGACGACAAAAGGCATACCGGAGAGCTTCACCATCATCAACGAGGATGTCTTTGCCACAAAAAAGATCAGGGCGCAGAGTATCGATCTCGTAGTCACTTCGCCGCCGTACAACGTGGACATCCCGTACAACAGCCACGACGACGGCCTTACCTATGCGGATTATCTTGACTTTTCCCGCCGCTGGATGAAGCGCTGTTACCGCTGGCTCAAAAGCGACGGCAGGTTCTGCCTCAATATCCCCCTTGACAAGAACAAGGACGGCCAGCAGAGCGTGGGAGCGGATCTCACCACGATTGCAAAGGAGTGCGGGTTTTCCTACCATTCCACGATTGTCTGGAACGAGGGAAACATCTCGCGCCGGACCGCGTGGGGCTCGTGGCTCTCGGCATCGGCCCCGTACGTGATCGCGCCGGTCGAGCTGATCGTGGTGCTCTACAAGGACTCGTGGAAGAAGACGAGCGGCTCAAAAAAGTCCGACATCACCCGCGACGAGTTCATGGCCTGGACAAACGGCCTCTGGACGTTCAACGGCGAGAAAAAGAGCCGGATCGGTCACCCGGCGCCGTTCCCGGTCGAGCTGCCGCTGCGCTGCATGAAACTTTTCTCGTTTGTCGGCGACACGGTGCTCGACCCATTCATGGGAAGCGGGAGCACGCTTGTTGCCGCTGCACAGTGCAGCCGCCGGGCGATTGGGATCGAGATCGATCCCCGCTATTGTGAAATTGCCCGGGGCCGGATTGCTGATGAAGTGCAGCGGGAATAAGCTGGCGGGAAACACTAAAATTCGCAGACTAATTTTCCAAACTCGCAAAAAATTTCGATGTCCTCCCGCTTCAGGGCCCCTCACGGGGCACGGCGGGGCAAGTGCGGTTCTCCCTTCCCTGATCCGCCGCGGGGGCGCCCCTTCGGGGGCGGCGGCACTCCTCGCTCGTAGGAGCATGGGGGCATCAGTCCCCCGTAAATCCGGCCCCGGTGTTCCTGCACGGGCGATAAAAAGAGCGCAAGCTTAAACCATTTACACACACAAGTATGAAAAATATGAAAAATAAGAAATGTGGGTCTGCTGCAGAAGACCTCGTGGACACCTGCATTGCGCCGCGGCGGGAGAAGACCCGGGCGCTCTTTGGCAGCGTCAAGGTCGGGGAGCGCGGCCAGATCGTGATCCCGAAAGAAGCACGCGAGCTCTTCGGGATCGAGCCCGGCGACATCCTGCTCGTGCTCGGCGATGTGGAGCGGGGGATTGCCCTTGTGAAAGCCGACACCATCCAGGAATTTGCAAAGAAGATCCTGGAGACCACCCGCAACCCGGAAAAATAAGTGAGGTAAGGTGAACCATGGAAAGCTCTACAGTTCCGCCGGCTCCTGATGCCGACAGCCACGGCAGGACACCGCCTGCCACCCGTATCGCAGCCGCCGCACTCACCGGCATCCTGCTCCTCCTGCTCACGGTCCACGGGGCAGCATCGCCCGTAACCCTTGGCACCGGCATCGCGTTCTCCCTTCTCGGGGCGCTCGTGACCTACGCGATCCTTGCCACCGGCACCGTGAACCGGTTCCGCCTCGTCCTCTTTATCACGATGGGACTTGCCTTTACCGTCGCGTTCTCGATCGAGCACACGGTGCACCGGGGCAGCATCCTTTTGACATCAGGCATCATCTCGAACGCGTCGACTCCCATCTGCCCGATCGCGATCCCCTTTACCGCTGTCCCGCTCGCGGTAACGGGAAAGATGATCTTTCCTTCCACGGTCGCCGCCCTTGCCGCGATCTTTTTTTTGTGGTTTGCCATGGTCCTCATCTTCGGGCGCGGCTGGTGCAGCTGGATCTGCTTCTTTGGCTGGATGGACCAGTTCTTTGCATCGCTTGCAAAAAAGCCCCTGATCCGGCTCGATGCCGTGCCGAAGTGGGCGAAGCTCTTCCCGTACGCGCTGATGCTTTTTTTGATCCTTGTCGGCGTTGTTGCGCTCTTTCCCCTGTACTGCGCGTGGCTCTGCCCGCTCCGGATCCTCTACGACCCGCCGCAGGTGGTTACAACGGCGGCCTGGATCCTCGCGCTCGTCTTTGTGATCGGGGGCTTTGTCTTTCTCGTCGCCGGGCCTTACCTCACCAAAAAACGGCTCTACTGCAGCCTGATCTGTCCCCTGATGCCGGCAAACGCCATCGTGGGCCAGCTCAGCCCCTTCCGGGTAAAAATCGATCCGGAGAGGTGCATCAGATGCGGCGCCTGCGTGCGGACCTGCGAGATCTACGCGATCACACAAAAAGAGGGAGGAGTTCCCGAACCGAGGATCGAGTGCATGAAGTGCGGGCGGTGCATGGACGCCTGCCCCAAAGGCGCGATCGATTACTACCTCGCGGGCACGATGGCAGCGGCCCGGCCGTGGTTCGTGGCCCTCGCGGTTACCTTCTGCACGCTGCTCCTCGTCGGCTTTGTGCGGACGATCATCATCTTTGCCCTGACCGGGACGCTCGGGGAATAACGGAGGACGGAAATGGATACGGTAAAAATCAAAACAATCCTTGCCTACCTGTACCTTGCTGCGGTCGTTGTGATCGCAATCGTGCTGCTGGCAAAGTCGCAGGGCTAGAGCCGGGACAGGGGAATGATCGATCTTGTCCTTGCCGGGGCCCTGCTCGGCCTCTCGACCGGCGTCTTCTGCCTTGCGAGCTGTGCTCCGGTCTTTGTCCCCTACATGATGGCGGAGGACCGCACGTTCCGCCACAACCTTTCCGTCCTCGGGGAGCTTGCCGCAGGACGCCTCGCGGCCTACATCATCGTCGGGATCGCGGTCGGCCTCCTTGCAGGGATGATCGATGCGGCCGTGCTCCACCGGGCAGCGGGAGCTGCGCTTGTCGCCGTCTCGCTCCTGCTCCTTTTCTTTGTACTCTCAAAACGGTCGCCGGAATTTGCGCTCTGTCGGGTCCTCAAAGGCAGGGCCGGCACCATGCCGGTCCTCTTTGGGTTTCTCACCGGGATCAATGTCTGCCCGCCGTTTCTGCTTGCAATCAGTGCCGCAGCTGCGGCCGGGAGCGTAGCGGGAAGCGTGCTCATTTTTCTGGGATTCTTCTGCGGCACGTCCGCCTACCTGCTCGTGCTCCTGCCCTTCGGCTTCGCAGGAAAATCGGAGACTGTCCGCACGATAGGAACGATCACGGCCGTGCTCTCTGGCGTGCTCTTTTTTGTGATCGGCATCGCCTACCTGCTCTGACAGGCAGGAACCGTTATGGTGACCGGGCTACCGGCCGGCCCGCCCGGCCCGGTCTTTCCCGGATTCCGGTCCTCCTGCCCGGTGCCTGCCCCGGGCCGGAAGATCCGCAAAGTCCGGTCCCGGCTGCCTTGCAGGCCGCACGCACCTCCGCTTCTTCATCGTGGATCTGGCCATGCTGTTTTTGTTCCTCACGGATCGTTGCCGGGGCGGAGGTATATATTCCCGGGATTGTCCGGGTAGGATGTTTGAACCGCCGGGTTCGTTCATCAGAACAACAGATCCCTGCTGCCCCCCTTGTCTTCCCGGCCCGGCACAAGATGGGAGGTGGGTGTCCCCCACTCTGGGGAAAAAGAGGGAGGGGGGTAGGGGGTACCCCCCCTCATCCGGAAAGGGAATGCCTGCTGGTTCTGTATGGGAAACAGAGGTTAGTTCTTATGGAACCTCCGGCGGAAGGTGCCCGGCTGTGCACGTTTTTTTCTGCATGACAGCGGGCCGGTCCGGGCCAAAGAGGGGGGAGGGTGATCCCCTGTCTAAAAAATAAAGAGGGAGGGGGTGGGGGCCCCCCCCCCCCCCCCCATCATGCAACCCGAACCACCCGCTGACCCCGGCATACCGCACCGTACCGGGAAAGCCGGGTGGCAAATGCCAACAAGAAAGGCTGTATACCCTCCCGTAAAACAGTAGAGATCATGCAGTACACTATCGTCCTCGATCCCGACGACTGCGGCGGTTTTACCGCACGGTGCGTCGAGCTCCCGGGGACAGTCTGCCAGGGTGCGAACAAGGGAGAAGCGCTCGACCGGCTAAAAGAGGCGATCGGGCAGGTACAGCTGGCCCAGCAGGCCGACCTGCACCGCACGATCCAGTCCCTCACATCCGAGATCATCAGGATAGACGTAGCCGACGCTGCGTAACCACTCTTGTTTTCGCACAAAAAGCGGGGGTCTCCCCCGGATAATTTTATAAAATTTTTTCCAGGATCTCGCACGAGTCCCTGACATACCCGGAGCATTTTGTCCGGAACACGTTAGTTTCCCGCGCACGCGCCAGCTCTTTTGGATCGGAAAGGTTGCAGCCGGCAAGTTCCGTGCAGTTGATCGAGTGGTTCCGGCGCAGGAACTCGGTGATGAACTCGTTTGCAACCGCGTAGGTCTTCTCCTTTGCTTTGCGGTCTTCGGCTTTTGTCATGCCGTACTTCATCCCTATTACCATGAGCGCACCCGTCACCGCCCCGCATGCGTTTCCCGTGTGCGACATCCCGCCGCCAAGGGCGCAGGAGAGGCGGAGCGCAGTCTCTTTTTTGATACCGAAGTCCTCTGCAAACGCCGAGCAGACAGCTTGGGAACAGGCAAATCCCTCGGCAAACGTTGCAGCCGCTTCATCGGCCCGTGTCAGTGTCATACTACCGGGATTATCGCTTCTCGCGGATAATCTGTGCGGGTCCCGGAAGGTTTTAGCAAAAAGGTCATACCCTTTTTTGGTCCTGCGGCCAAAACGGTACTATACGGGAAAACAGCAAGGCGCACCATGACGTTTACTTTTGCGAGGAGAATCGGGCACGCACCACAATCGTTCCTGGGGGAACTCTTCAGGGTCTCCTCCGATCCCTCGATCATCTCGTTTGCCGGGGGACTTCCCTCGTCGGCACTGATCGACACCGAAGGAATCGCAAAAGCGGCCCGCGGGGTTCTCGAAGACGACCCAAAGACCGCCCTCCAGTACTCCACAACCGACGGCTACCTCCCGCTGCGGCAGTATATCGCAGACCGGTACAAGAAAAGGCTCGGCCTCCCGGCAACCGCTGACGAGATCCAGATCGTAAACGGCTCCCAGCAGTGCCTTGACCTTGTCGCAAAAATCTTCCTTAACCCCGGCGACCGGGTAGGCATGGAACGGCCGGGCTACCTCGGCGCAATCGAAGCGTTCTCGCTCTACGAACCGGAATTTGCCGCGGTACCGCTCGACAGCGAGGGCCCGGATCTCGCCGCGTTTAAAGCCATGCAGAAGGCCGGGCCGGTAAAATTCTTCTACGGCATCCCCAACTCCCAGAACCCTTCGGGCTGCACGTACTCGCAGGACCGGCGCCGGGCAATTGCAGAATGCCTCAAAAGTACCGATACGGTCTTCTACGAGGACGACGCGTTCGGCGAGCTCTTCTTCGACAATAAACCGCGCCTGCCCGTGAAACGGTACCTCCCGGACCAGTCCGTCATGTCGGGATCGTTCTCGAAAATCACCGCACCCGGCATGCGGATCGGGTGGATCTATGCCCCAAAGGAGATCCTCACTGCGTTTAACACGGTAAAACAGGCAGCCGACCTCCACTCGAATTTCCTCTGCCAGCAGATCCTTGCCCGCTACCTTGCGGAAAACGATCTCGACGCTCACATCAAAAAGATCGTTTTAGTCTATGCCCGGCAGTGCCGGCTCGTGTGCGATCTCTTTGACGACCTCATGCCGTCGCTTTCGCACACAACGCCCGAAGGCGGTATGTTCCTGACCGCCACCCTGCCCAAAGGATTGGATGCCATAACCGTATTCCGCGAAGGAATCGCACACAAGGTGGCAGTGCTTCCCGGCATGCCTTTCTTCGTGGACGGGGGCGGGTCGGATACGATCCGGCTCAACTTCTCCAGTTCCGGTGAAGAAACGATCAAAGAAGGCATGCACCGGCTCGCCCGGGTCGTTAACGCCGGCACCCGGACATAAGGACATCATTTTTAGCCGGGAAACGTGAGGATCGGTGGTCCGGAGGATCGGTTCTCCGTGACACACCCTATTTTTTTATATATCAGGCTCTGCCAGTCTATACTACAGGAAGCGATAGTGTGACAAAGAACCTGATCGTACTCGTGCCCGTGCTGGCACTCTGTTTTGTCGCCCTGGCCCCCCTGGCGGCAAGTGCCGATATCCCGCTCGAACCTGGGCCGGTGATCATCGACACCACCAGGGAGACTACGGAGCCCACGCTGCTCCCGACAGTAACCGAACCAACAAAGGAAAAGACTACCGAGCCGACAACGGAACGGACAACCGTAGTTACCACGGAAAAAACTGCGGAACCTACCACGGAAAAGACCACCGTAGTACCCACAGAAGTTGGCAGCGGCAAGGGCTGGATCGACGTACATTGTAATGTCGACGGCGCCTCGGTCTACTTCAACGGGGAGTATAAGGGCCAGACTTCCGGGGGAATCCTCTCGGTAGCAGTTGCCACGACCGGTACACCCGTCACTACAATTACCGTGACAAAAACCGGATATCAGGAGTGGTCCGGGGCACCCGGACGCATGCCGGGAGAGAACGAACATGTCACGGTCTATGCAACCTTAAACCCGGTACCGACCGCACCCACCACCGTGCCGACGACCATCCCCCCGGTAACGACCGGGCAGATCTATGCCCAGTCCTCCCCGGTAGGTGCCGCGATCTACATGAACGGTAACTTCCAGGGCTATGCACCGCTCGGCATCCCGAACCTGTATCCCGGGACCTACTCCATGAAAGCATCGCTTGCGGGATACACACCGGACACGACGCTTGTCACGGTATACGCCGGCCAGACCGCCAACTACTACCCGGTGCTCCAGCTGTCACCGCAGCCCCGCCAGACCGGGACCGTGTACGTGAACACCGTTCCGAACCAGGCATCGGTCTATGTGGACGGCACCTACTATGGTAAGACCCCGATCACCCTCACGCTATATCCCGGCGGCCATACGGTCAGCATCAAGCTCGCGGGATACAACGATTACACCACCAACATCATGGTGAGCGCCGGCCAGTCGCAGAACATCCAGGTGACGCTCTCGACTGCCATCTTCGGTTCGATCACGGTGAACTCGGCGCCGGGCGCGAAAGTCTACATGGACAGCACGCAGATCGGGACCACCAATTCCGCAGGTGTGCTCCAGCAGACCGGGATCACTTCAGGAAACCACCTCTTCAAGGTGACCAAATCCGGCTACAATGACTGGATGAACACGATCTATGTCCAGGCAAACACCGTGACAACAATCCCGGCAACCCTGACACCGGTCGGGACCAACCCGACGCCGGTCCAGGGAACGGGGAGCATCGCGATCAGTTCGAGCCCGTCCAACGCCATGGTCTACGTCGACGACCTCTTCCGCGGGTACACTCCGACAACGGTAGAGAGCCTTGCGCCGGGCAGCCACACGGTCCGCCTCACCGCATCCGGGTATGTTGATTACACTACGACAGCGACCGTGGTATCGGGACAGACCTCCCAGATCCAGGTAGCGATGACGACCGCACCGACGCCAACGGCAACACCGTTCTCACCCGGTCCTGAACCGGTCCTTGTGATTGGCCTGCTTGCCGCGGTATTCGGACTGGCTGCGATCGTACGGAGGAGGGAATAACTATGGCTCAGGCATGTTCATGTTCAAGTTCAACAAAACTCGTCGCTGTCGCGATCGTAGCGATCGTGATCATCGGCGGGCTTACCATGTACGCGTATTCGCATTCGAATGCGGCGCTCAAAGAAACCGCCCAGTGGGGCCTTAAGTCAACGGCCGGCGCAATGGCGGCACAGATCAATGCAAGCGAGATCCAGGGGCTCCAGCCCGGCGACGAGAACACCACGAAATATCTCGCGATTGCCAATAAACTCCGCACGATGCGGAGCATGAACGACGATCTCATCAATGCCTACATCGTCAGGGTCAATGCGACCGACAAGACCGCGGTATTCCTGGTTGACGACCTCTACCCGGTCGATCCGCAGGGTTCCGCCCGTATAGGAGAGGCTGACAACTCACCGGACAAGATGCAGATCTTTGCCGCACTCTCGGGCCCGACCTCCTCGGAGGCGCCGTACTCGGATTCATGGGGATCGTTCATGTCCGCTTACGCCCCGATCGATGATTCGGCGGGCGACTCGAACGGCAACACCTACGCCGTACTCGGTCTCGATGTCGCTGCATCCGATTACGTGAAATCCACGACCCAGGGAACGTGGATCCTCGTTACCGGCGCAGTCTCCATCATCATCGTGCTCGGCTGCCTCTATGTATTTGGCCGCGGCAAATCCGATGAGGAAAAGGACGCCGCGACAAAGAAGAACGAGTAACCTCCCAAACTTTTTTTGGCCGGGCCGGAAACCGGGTACTCCATGAAATGGTCCGGAGCTTTTCTGCTCCTAATCTGCATCTTCGGAATCCTCCTTGCCGCAGGCTGTACGCAGACTGCGGGAACCGGGCAGGCTCCCGTCACCACAACACCGGGCGCTGAACTCCAGCAGGTCCGGCTCGAAACAACGATGGGAAACATTACGATCGCCCTTGACCCGGACATGCCGGTCACCACGGGAAATTTCCTTAACCTGACAAAAAGCGGGTTCTACAACAATGTCACCTTCCACCGGGTAATTGCCGGCTATATCGTCCAGGCCGGCGACCCCACCGGCACCGGGCGCGGCGGGCCGGGCTACACGATCCCTGACGAATTCACTGCCCATAACCACAACCTGCGGGGCACGGTCGCAATGGCAAACAAGGGCGTTCCCGATACCGGCAGCTCGCAGTTCTATATCAACCTCAGGGACAACACCGGGCTCGATGAAGGATACCCGGTTTTTGGGACGGTAACGGAGGGTATGGATGTCGCAGATGCGATCTCGCAGGTCCCGGTCGGTGACAAGTACCGCCCGCTCGAAAACGTGACGATCCTGCGGGCATATGTCCTTCCCTGATTTTTTTTTAAAGAGAAGAAAGAATATCCCCCCTGACAACTACTTCATGTACTTACTATGACGACAGCACCAGGTTCAACGGTACGGCTCGAAACGAACAAGGGCAACATCACCATCGCCCTTGACCCCGAAATGCCAATCACCGCAGGCAACTTCGCAACGCTCGCAGGGAAAGGTTTCTATGACGGTGTCATCTTCCACCGCGTGATCGCCGGGTTCATGCTCCAGGGCGGCGACCCGACCGGCACCGGCTGCGGCGGCCCGGGATACGCAATAAAGGACGAGTTTACGGCCCACAACCGGAACGACCGGGGCACGATCTCGATGGCAAATGCCGGCCCGAACACCGGCGGCTCGCAGTTTTTCATCAATCTTGTCAACAACAACTTCCTCGATACGAAACACCCGGTCTTCGGAAGAGTGATCGAAGGCATGGATGTTGTGGACAAGATCGGGAACGCGGCAACGGACGACAACGACCGGCCAAAGGACCGGGTCGTCATTCTCCATGCAGTTGTGGAGTAACCAACCCAAAAAATTTACTTGTTTTTATATATCCTTCACATACCTCACCTTTATTTTCCTCAAAAAGGCAAAACGGCCTCTTTTATGCGGGAAATTTCCAGATCAAATCGAAAAAGGCTAGGGTTTGAACAACACATACTTTATATCTGGTGACAAGTACGAAAGAAGTTTTTTCGGAAAATGCATTCACCGGATTAGAGGCCGCGATCGTCCTTATCGCCTTTGTTGTCGTCGCGGCAGTATTCTCGTACGTTGTACTTGGTGCCGGGTTCTTCACGACCCAGTCGGCACAGGAAGCCGTCCATACGAGTGTGGACCAGGCCAGCTCGAGCCTGGAACTATCCGGAGACGTATACGGCATCGGCGATATTCATAACACCAATAACCACCTCGATTACGTAAACGCAACGGTCGCCCTGACGGCCGGGGGGACGCCGGTCGATGTCTCCCAGATGATCATCTCTTACAGCGACAATAACGGCGGGCATATCGCCAACATGTCCTACGGAGGGATCGGTACCGATGGAGGTACCTGCCCGAAAAATGACGGAAGCAACACAAAGTACTGGTGTATCGGCGAGAAGATTAACAATGAATCGGCAGTTGCCATGCTCGAAAACAATGCACAGATGATCCTTATGATCGGGCTGCCGGAATCGGCAACACCGAACACGCAGTTTACCATCAATTTCCAGCCTGCAGTAGGGGCATATTTCCCGGTTTCACGAACCATTCCGGGAGGACTGACTCCGGTGCAGGAACTCTACTAAATTCTTTTTCTCCTGAAATGGAGACCTGTTTTTTATTCCGTTTGAAAAAACCAGGTAACCGCTACTGCCGCCAAAGCAACACCTATCTGCCGGGCCTGTTAAAACCTCTTCACGGAAATACCCGTTATGAAGAAGCGATCCTGCACCACAGATTTCGATCTCGAAGCGCACTCGGAAACGATCATCCGTAACCACCTTAAAAAGCGGCCCCGGGCCGGAACAATGTGGGATCTTATTACCGGAGATCCCGATATTGTGACCGGCTGGCAGATGGCAAACTTTGTCGCCGCAAAAAAACTGGGAATGAACGACCACGGCCGGACTCACGTAACCGTGGCCACCGCATCGGCACTCACGCTGCTTGACCTGCTCGAAGGCTCGTCCTTTGTCCCCGATATCGTGGCCGGGGGCTTTGGCGACCGGGACGATGCGGCTCTTGTCGTAATGACCGCGATGCTCTTCCACGATCTCGGGAACATGGTGCACCGCGAGGACCATGCGGACTTAAGCGTCGTGCTCGCCCAGCCAATCCTCGACCGGCTCCTGCCCCGGATCTACGATGACCCGCAGAAGCGCACCGCGATCCGGTCGTTTATCCTCTCTGCCATTTACTCGCACCACGGCATTCCAAAGCCGCTCACGGTCGAGGCGGCCATTGTCTGTATCGCGGATTCGACCGATATGACCAAAGGACGCGGGCGGGTGGCGTTCGAATCGGGAAGCATCACGATCCACTCGGTCTCGGCACTTTCGATCGAACGGGTGGAGATCCGGAAAGGGAGGGAAAAACCCATCGGGCTCGTCATCCACATGTCGAGCCCTGCCGGGATCTTCCAGGTCCAGGAGATCCTCGCTCCCAAAGTCCTTGCCGGGCCGCTCGCGGGAGCCGTGGACGTGATAGCGGTTACCGACGGATCAAACGGGGAAACAAAGGAGATTGTTTCAGGCATCCGCATGGAGGGCGCAAAGTTCGTGCCGTACGACAGAAGCGCCACAACATCCGGTGCCGGGCAGAAGAAAATAAAACGACGGCACTGACCGGGGGAACACCGGTTTATGCCCCGGGGCCGTGGGGACGGAGCGTGCCGATGAACGCCCCGAGGGCGTCCCGTGCCGCTTTTTTGTCGCGCGATGACACGTCCTTTACTGCTGCCCCGGCGAACCGCTCACGGACCGCACCAGGCTGTGCACCGACCGTGTCGCACTTGTTGACAAAGACGACAAAGGGGATCTTCTCCGCACTGATCGCGTCGTGGAGGTGGCTGACGAACTCGTCGACCGGCGATGTCGCGTCCACGAGAAGGATTGCGCCGTCCATGCCTCTCCCGATAATTCCCCGGGCAAACTCGAAACGCTCCTGCCCCGGTGTACCGTAGAGATAGATCCGTTTATCCCCGATCTGGACCCGGCCGTAATCGAGCGCGATTGTTGTCGTTCCCCCGGCGCAGTCGGCCTCGATGTGTTTTGCCTGCGGGTCGAGGGTCTGGATGAGCGTGGACTTTCCCGCCCCGAACGCACCGAAAACGACGATCTTGTACTTCTCTTCTGTCATTACACTACGATGGGGGCAGGGGATCTTTACTGTTTCGGTCGGCTCTTTTTACGTGATCCCACCTGTCCGCTGTTTCCAGAACCCGATTCCCACCGGGATAAGGAAGGTGATGGCGTAGTACACAAAGACATCGGGGCCATAGTAGGTCGCAGAAAAGAGCAGGACAATGAAGAGGTAATCGAAGACTACCGCAATTGCCGTCCATGCAATGCCGAGGCCCGCATAATAGGCCAGCGGGAGATCCCGGCCGGTAAACCACCGCCACACGATTAGCACGCTGACAGGAGTGAACACGGCAATGAGGATCCAGCCCATGATCCCTGCAAGGGGGGACATAAAGAGCAGGAGAGAGGCAATGTACCCGATCAGCCACAGGAGTACCCCCAGGCCTGCAATATCTTTCAGGATCGTTTGCATGACGGGTACGTGGACTACCCGGCTTTTTTACCCTTTGCCACGTAACGCGAAACTAACCCGGCCAAAATATTTTTATCCGGGAAAAGAGGATTGATGTTGCAGTTTACCGGTTTTAACAAAGACACGACAACATGAGGTGGTCCGGATGGTAAAAGGCACGACTGGCCGCCGCGGGCGGGTACACAAAGGCTGTACGGACAGTGAGCACAAGCGCGAGAAAGCGCCATGGGAACTGGAGGAACAGGATGACGATCCCCGGGGAGACCTGCGCGACCTCTATAACGATACGGAAGATCCCGATGCTGACGATTATGACTGGGCAGCCGGGGATGACGACGAAGAAGACTGACCGGGTATTTTAGCGGTGTAGAAATAACAGGCCCGGTCATCATTACGGCAACGGCCCGAATGCGGAAATGTATGACAGGATTGCCGTTGCGGGCGGGAAATTACCGTTCGGATAAACGAACTTAACCGGAAGAAAACCGGGAACACTTTCTTTTTAAAATTCCTGCACTTCATTCGGCCGCAGGGACCGGATAAAAAAAAGATTATTGCCGGCGTTTCTTCCAGTAATAATACCCGGCATAGACTATCCCGATGATGACCGCAACGATGATCGACATCAGGACGGCGTTGGAGAGGATCCCCGCAAGCCCGGTCTGGTTTTTGACATCGATCGAGACTTTCATCGGATCTGACACATACGTGGTGTTCAGGGCGTCGCGGTAGCGGATCTCGGAGTCCAGGCCGTATTCCTTGATCGTGGCGTCGCTTGCCACGGTGAGCTGGAACGAGGCCGTTGCCGACTGGCCGGGAGCAAGATCGCCGAGATAGGAGACATCCGCGGTGCTCGTGAACGGGTTCACCGCACTGATCCGGGCCTGGGCGCTTTTAATGGTGGAGTTCCCGATATTCTGGTACTGGACCTCGATCGTCTTCTTGCTTCCCGGGCTCATCTCTATCTCGGAGGACGTGATTGCAAAGTCCACCTTGTTGCCGACAACAACACCGACGGTTTCAGTGCGGGACTGGACGAAGTCTCCCTCGTCATTCTGGTAGACGACCGTTATGTCGACCGGGTATTCCTTGTTCTGCGCCGTGTCGGCAACCGATACCTTGTACTGGCAGGAGACCGTGCCATTGGCCGGGAAATCACCGATATAGACACTGTTGTCAACCGGGCTTACCGGGCTGTTGTCGTTCTGCGCCAGCTTGACCGTGGCCTTTGTCCCGTCGAGCGACCCGACATTTTTAAGGGTCAGGTTGACATAACCGTCAGCACCGGCAACCAGGTGATCGGGCTGTGCGGATACGACCTCGGGGAGGACTTCCTGTTTGATGACAAGGGTAACCGGGACGGTCACGTTATCGGTGACGTAATAATACCGGAACGTATCGACCTGGTACTGGATCACGGAATCAAACCGCGTGTACGTGATGTTGAGCGGGAGCACGTAGGTTCCGCCGGGGGCGTCCTTATCGATCTTGGCGTGGACGGTCACCGTCTTTTTTGCAAGGCCCGTAATATCCCCGATCATCTGCGTGTCGGATTTAATCACGAGCGGGGCGTCACCTGCTGAAAGAGTGACAGTAACAAACTTTGCCGTTGAGGGCAGGTCGTCCCGGTCGATAACCGTAGAGCCGACCTGTTTATCGGTACTCTGCCCGGTGTTTTCGATCACGAGCGGGATCTGGATATCCGCTCCGGCCGAGTACTCGTTCGTTCCTGCGATATAGGCAGTCATGTTCGGGAGGCCGTCGAGGTACTTCGTCCCGGCAAGTGCCGGGGCCGCCATACAGGCAACAAGGACCAGCAGGACGGATGCACACAGGAATATTTTTTTCATCGCTGTTCACCTGCCCCGACTTGTTTTACAGATACGAAAATGGTCATCATGTTCCTCACTGTTTCCTCCTGACGACAATGAGATAATACGCAGCAGCAGCGATAATACCGATGATTACCACCGCGGCGATCGCCATCGGGATGACTGTATCGGAGGCCGGCCGTGGCACAACAGTCACCGGTGCCCGGAAGGTATCGGAGATCTGGCTGTTGTCAAGGGCATCGCGGTACCGGACCTCGGTATCGAGAGTATAGCTGCCCGGTGCTGCCGAAGAAGACGCGGAGATCGCGTACTGGGCGGTGGCTTTACCGCCCGGCGGGATATCGCCGAGATATGCGGTCTGGTCGGAACTCGAGAACGGCTCGACTGCCGAGAGCCGGGCCTGCGCCTTGTAGGCCGTGACCGACCCGAGGTTGGTGTACTCGACGATAATCACGGAGGTTGTGCCCTGCGTGATGTTTGCCGGCGGCGAGGTCACCGCGAACGTGAGTTTACCGGCTACCGGCACTCCTATCGTCTCCGTTGAGGAAGTCGCCGTGTCGCCTTCAGCGTTCGTGTAGGTTACTGCCACATCGACCGGGTAGCTCTGGGCCTGGGCGTCGTTCGAGATTGCGACCTTGTACTGGCAGGCGACGATCCCGTTTCTCGGGAAGCTGCCGATATATACGCTGTCATCGGTCGGGATTATAGCGCTGTTGCCGTTTCTGATCAGTTTGACCGTTGCCTGTTTCCCGTCTTCGTACCCGGTGTTCTTGATCGTCAGGTTGATCGTGCCTTCGGTTCCCACGACAAGGTTGCTGCCCGTGGCGTTGAGGACGTCGATTCTGACGACCGGTTTTATCTTTACGGTGAGCGGGATGACCGTGCTGACCTGCGTATACGTGTTCTCGATGGTCGTAGTTGTCGGCTGGTCGGAGAGCTGGTTGTCAAGGTACTTGTACGTGACCGTGAGCGGCAGCTGGTACTCACCGAGCGTTGCGTCCTGCGTGATCTTCGCGGTGAATTTGACCGTGGTCTTCCCGGGGCTTGCAAGATCGCCTACCTGCTGCGGGTCGGTCTTGATGACAATCGGTGCTGTGCCGGCTCCGAGTCCGACTTTTACCAGTTTCGCGGTCGTGCCGGCATCTTCCGATGCTATTGTCCCGCGGTTGGTAAGTTCCAGCCAGTTCGTGCCGCCGTTCTGCAATACGACCGCGATCGTGGCGTCCTCGCCGGGCGAGTATTCGTTCGTGCCCCCGATATACGCCGTTATCTCCGGGCTCGCTCCCACGTACTTCGTGGCGCACAGTGCCGGCGAAACGCAGATCACGAGCCCGACGATAAGAATCAGGGCAAGGTTAGTTGTTTTCTTCATAGGAATTACCTTTTGCAATATATTCGTGTGGCGAACCGGGGATTCCCGGTTGGTGGTGTTCGACGGGTGCCGCACAGGCTGCACCTTTCCTCTTGTCCAGCCACTCGGTGAACTGCCCCATGAGGGAGAGGACGGCAGGCATGACAAAGATGGCCCCGGTAAGGGAGAAGCCAACGGCGATGAGAGTTGTCACGCCGAAGTTGCTCATGATGGGGAAACTCGCCAGGCAGAGTGCCGAGAACCCAAAGAAGGTCGCAAGGCCGGATACCGTAATCGCAGTACCGATCCGGTTCACGCTCTCCTGGATCGCGGCGAGGTGATCGTGGAGACGCTCCTCTTCTTCGGAATAGCGTTCCATCACGAGGATCGTATACTCGGCCGCCACACCTATTGTCATGGATCCGAGGGTCGCCGTGAGCGGGGAGTAAGAGATCCCGAGGATGTACATCGCAACGGAGTTCCAGCCGACAATCATCACGATGGGGATGAGGGGGGATACTGCGTGGATGTGGCGGTAGACGAGTGCCAGAAAGATGAAGATCAGCACGAAGCCAAGGTAGGTCATGGCTTCCTTGGACTCCGACAGGCCACCGATGAGCGTCGTAAAGATATCGAAACTGCCGACCGGCTGGACGGTGATGCCCGGAGGTGTCTGGAGGAACGCAATGTCTTTTTCCATCTGTTCCTTAAGGTCGAGTTCGGTCGGGATCTCCATCTTGATCGTGCCGAACTTCACGACACCGCGGAGCGAACCGCTGACATACTGGTCTTTTACAGCCGAGGGTATGGTCGCAAGCACGGCATCGAGCTGGCCCTGGGTCTCGGGCATCCTGCCGCCGTTATACGCGAGAACATAGGTTGCAATGCTCGTCGCCGAGGTAAGCTCGGAATGCTTGGACAATTCGTAATTCTGGAAATCGTTGAGCCATCGTATCGTATCGAGATCGGTGACACGGGCGCCCTGGACGTAGAAGTCGGCAGTGCTCGTTGCGCCCAGCACTCTTGTGACCTTGTCCATCTGGATTTTCGCCGGCATATCGCTCGGCACGAAGTTGTTCTCGTTTGCCTCGATGGGGATCAAGGGGTCGAGCTGGAACCCGATCACGGCAACGAGGGCTGCGATTAAAAGCACCGGTACCGGATTTTTCGCGATCTTTACCGAGGTGCTGGTGAGGAACTGGCCATAGGACCAGCCGCTCTTCTTTTGCGGGAGCGTGTTGCAGGCCTCCGCGCCGGTTGCGTAACAGACCTCGGGGGTCTTCTTTTTTGGCGTATAGTGGATGATATGGGCAACTGCGGGAATCCCGACGAGCGAGACGCAGTAACAGCTCATGATCCCGATCATGGCGACAAGGCCGAACGACCGGACCATCGGCACGGTAGAGATGAACATCGCGGCAAAGCCCAGAGACGTCGCGAGCATCGCGTACATAACGGCCGGGCCGGTCCGGGTGATCGTCATATAGACTGCATTGTCGAGCGATCCTTTGCGCGACTCCTCGTCAAGCCGTGCGTGGAACTGGATCGCGTAATCGATCCCGAGGCCGATCATGACCGGGAATGCACCCATCACCGCCATGTTGAGTTTGATACCGGCAAGGCCCATCATCCCGAGAGCCGATGACAGCCCGAGACCCACGAACACAACCGGCATAAACCGGTGGCTGACGTAGGAGAAGAGCAGGCCCATTACAATGACCATCAGGATCATGGCGGCGCCGATCAAAACACCCATCTGGGACCCCATTTCGGTCTTCATCTGTGCGGCAAACGCCTGGCTGCCCGAGACGGAGACCTTGACACCGGTCGGTGGGTCGGATGCGTCTACGAGAGACTGGACATTATTGAGCACAGATGTCTTGGTGTCGTCAGAGAGCCCTTCGTCAAGCTGGACCTGCATGAGCGAAAGAACGTTCGAAGGCACCAGGATCTTGCGGCTGGCGTCGGGGATTTGCTGAATCAGGACATCGGTCTCGCCCTTGGACTGCGGAAGTACCCCGCCGTTCATCTGCTTAAGCGTATCGACAACGCTCGCTGCGCTCGCAATGTGCTGCTGCTGCCGGATGTTACCTTCCAGCCGATCCATGTATTTGAGGACGTCCGGACTTGTCGGGTCGCTTGTCTCGAAGATCAAAATCAGAGAATCCGCTGCAAACGTGTCGGTGTACTGCTTGTTCGCGATGCCCGCTACGGAGTCCTTGTCCAGGTACGTATCGTTCCCGGTCTCCATGACGATCATCGTCATGCCGAATAAAGCTATGACGAAAATGACGCCAATGATGCCGACCACCAGTTTCGGCCGGCGGTTGACCGTCCGGGCTATGGTATCAAAGATCTGGTCGATCATGCTCGTGTATACCTGTTGTTTACCAGAAAAACCGGAGATGTATCCCCGGTTTCACTGCGGTTTGAACTTACGGGTGTAAACAAAGTACCCGAGCGCGGCAAGAACGACAAGAACAATCGCGGCAATCCCGGGCATGCCCAGCACGTCCATAAGGGATTTTGCCGGGGTCACCGTCACCGTGACTTTCATCGGGTCGGTCGTGACCTGGTTATTGAGGGCATCGCGGTAGATCACTTCGGAATCGAGGCCGTAGCTTTTCGCCGTAGCCCCTGAATCGACCGAGACCTCGAACGACGCCTCTTTCACGTCACCGGGTGCCATGGTTCCCAGGAATGCCGTGTCGTCGTTGCTCGTGAACGGGTCGACCGCGCTGATCCGGGCCTGCGCATTGTATGCCGTTGCACCGCCGGTGTTCTGGTACTGGACCACGATCACCGACTTTGCTCCGGCAGGGATAGTGGTCTTGACAGCTGTCGCATTGTATGCAACCTTGCTCCCGACCGGGACCCCGATGGTCTCGGTCTTCGAGTCCACGATATCGCCTTCGCTGTTCTTGTAGTTCACGTACACGTCCAGCGGATAGATCTTGGCCTGCGCATCGCTCGATACCGCTACCCGGAACCGGCAGTCTGCCGTTGCACCCGTCGGGAAATTCCCGACATACATGCTGCCCTCGGAGGGCGTTATCGGGCTCGCATCGTTCTGCGCAATCCGGACCGCGGCGTTCGTCCCGGTCTCGTATCCGGTGTTCTTTACCGTGAACGTGACATAGCCCTCGTTTGCCGCGTTGAGGTCCTGCGCCGAGATGTTCGTGACCTCGATCTGGACAACCGGTTTGATCCGGATCGGCAGCGTGACCGTCTGGTTCACGGACTTATACATGTACTGCAGCGTCTCCGTACCGGTCTGCTCGACCTGGTACATGTACGTGTAATTCAGTACCAGCGGCAGTTCAT
>Ga0268357_100554_pt1 | contig 44451 bp, 32 predicted proteins | sample BioMet10_FD_192466 | JGI IMG/M metagenome (GOLD analysis project Ga0268357, IMG submission 192466) | Sewage microbial communities from Oakland, California, United States - Biofuel 10 (Illumina Assembly) | ecosystem: Engineered > Wastewater > Sewage > Unclassified | place: USA: California... | reverse complement strand
TTACAATAGATTCCATAAGAAGATCCTCCTCTAGGTATATACTTGCTCGCGAGGCTTTATATATCTATTTTAGGGTCTTCTTATTTTTTTGCAATACCTACCGAGTAATATTTTACACTAAGTTTAATAACAACCCCGACGCCGGAATAATCTTACGCATCCGCGCGTCAGCGCCGGCCTAAACTACTGCATCAAGTGCATAGCCCGAGGCAGCCAAACCGAAAGCTCCGGTACGAAGGTTACTATCATCAGCGCCAAGGTCAGCACGATGAAATACGGTACCAACGTAAAGAACACGTCCTCAATCTTTTGCTCGGCAATCTTGCAGCCGGTGAACAGGATAGGCCCTACCGGCGGGGTGATGGTGCCGATGCACAGGTTAAAGACCATGATAACGCCAAAATGCACTACGTTATAGCCGAACTTCTGCACTACCGGCAGGAAAATAGGAGCAAATATCAAGATGGCCGGGGTCGGGTCCATGATGCAGCCGATGAACAGCATGATGATGTTCATCATGATCAGAATCAGGACCGGGTTACTGGTCACAGCTAAGAGGCCGCTGGCGATGAGGCCAGGAATCTTGGCGAAAGCCATAACCCAGGACAGGACAGCTGACACGCCGATCAAGAAGATGATCAGGCCGGTGGATTTAGCCGTAGCCAGCAACATGGCCGGAATATCCTTCAGTTTGATGCTGCGGTAGATGAAGGATAGAATCATCGCATAGACAACCGAAATACAACTGGCTTCGGTAGGCGTAAAGATACCTGTGATGATGCCGCCTACAATAACGATGATGAGGAACAGAGCCGGGATAGCATCGATGAAGACTTTGACCCGCTCCATGACTCCGTGGTAACTTTCGGAACCTTTATAACCCAGCTTATGCACGAAGTACGCCGTGACCATCATGCAGGCGATGCCCCAGATGATGCCGGGCAGATAGCCGGCCACGAACAAAGCCGCTACCGAGGTGCCGCCGCTGGCCAGGGAGTAAATGATGAAGGTGTTGCTGGGAGGAATCAGCATGCCGCAGGGAGCGGAAGCGATGTTGACCGAGGCCGCAAACTTAGGCAGATAATTTTCCCTTTTCTCAATGGGTCCCAGGATGCCGCCGATGGCTGCCGCTGCCGCCACGCCGCTGCCGCTGATAGCGCCGAACAGCATGTTGGCTACAATATTAATATGAGCCAGAGAACCGGGGATAAACCCGATGAACGCTTTGGCCAGATTTATCAATCTTTGGGCGATACCGCCGTTGTTCATGACTACGCCCGCCAGAACGAAGAAAGGAATAGCCAGAAGAGCAAAGGAGTTCATACCGGTAAAAATACGCTGAGCCGCCGTCACATCCACCTTGCCCACGCCCAGGATAACGCACATGGCCGCCACGGATCCCACGCCCATGCTGGTGCAGATTGGTGTACCCAAAAACAGGAGGATTGGCACGATGACTAACAGGGCAATACCTACATAAAAGACCATATCATTCATTTGCTCTGTACCCCCTTAGTCTCTTGTTTGCCGCTTAAGAACTTAATATCGGACCAGATATTGCACAGGCCGTAGATAACGGTGCAGATACCGCAAATCGGCACGGCCATGTAAATCTGGCCGGTGGTAATAAAAGGCATGGCCTCGTTGGTCTGGCTCATGGCCTTCTCCACGATAATGAAGCCGCCCTTGGTCAAAATCCAGGCCGCAAAGAAAGTATTGACACTTTCGATAAAGATGCTTAAGACCTTGCTGGCCCGGGGAGGCAGCTTCTCAGGGATAACGTTAATATTCATATGGCCCCGCTCACCGTAAAGCAGCGCGGCGGCAAACAACGTCATCCACACGAAAATAATCTTGCTTAACTCTTCGGTAATGTTACTGGGATGTACCAGGACATAACGGGTAAAAACCTGCCAGGTAACCAGAATTACCATGACCCCGCACATAACCTCGCAAGATATAATTAAAAATTTATCAATAATCGCTTTCAGTTTTTCCATATTCGTATTCTCCTGACTTTAAGGCAAAAAGAGGGAGCTGCAAGAAACTGCAGCCCCCTTCTTTCATTTACGCTAGCGTCACAGAGTAAGACTCCGGCCGCTTAGCCGGCAGCCCTGCCGCCACTTTAAAGCTTATTATTAGTCGAGGGCGCGGATAGCTTTGTAAATGTTCTTGGTGACATCGGATTTCAATTTTTCCTGAGTCAGAGGAGCTACCGCCTTCATGAAGGCGTTAATATCAACATCGTTGAACTTAGCACCGGCTTTTTCAGCGGTGGCCTTAGCCTTGGTTACGTTCTCGTTGAACATCTTGTATTCATCGCCAACAGCCTTAGCTAACTCTTCATCAAAAATCTTCTTCACATCAGCCGGCAGCTTGTCATAAACTTCGGAGCTGATGATCAGGTAATCAGGGATCATCAGATGACGGGTGTAGCTGTAATAAGGAGCAATTTCGCAATGCTTCAGATCGGAGAAGATTAACTCGTTGTTCTCGCCGCCGTCAATAACGCCGGTCTGGATAGCGGTATAAACTTCACCCTGGCCCATAGGAGTACCAACGCCGCCCATGAGTTCCATCATCTTCAGGTTGGTATCGGACTGCATAACGCGGATCTTCATGCCTTTTAAATCGGCGGGAGTCTTAACCGCGTGCTTCTTCAGATAAACGTTACGGGAACCGGCATAGAACGCTGCTTTAACGTAAATGCCCTTGCCTTTTAAGGAATTGTACAGATCCTTGGTAAGCTTAGGATCGTTAATAACCTTCTGCTGCTGTTCAGGAGATTTGAACACATAAGGCAGGTTGAAAACTACGAAGTCAGGGTTCCAGCTCTCCAGCAAAGGCCCGCCTACCACGGACATGGCGATGGTGCCGGACTGAACCATTTCCATGGTTTCCTTCTGAGCTCCTAACAGCTCATTGGGGAACACTTCCATGGAGTACTTGCCGTTGGTTTTCTTCTTGAGCTCTTCGCCCATCTTCTTCAGAGCCTGGAACTGAGGGTGAGTCTCTGGCTGATTGAACGCTACCTTGAGCACCGTGGTCTCGCCGCCCTTGGCATCGCTCTTTGCCGCTTCTTTCTTGTCTCCGCCGCCGCAGCCGGCCAGAAGAGTAGTAGCTACCGTTAAACCAATTAACGCTGCCAGAACTTTTTTCTTAAACATGATGTAATCTCCTTCTTATTAAATTAATATAATGACGAACCCTTAAAAGGGTCCTTAAGCCGCAAAGCAGATCCGCCCGCCGCACCGGTCAGGCCCGCCCGCTTTAAGGCTGTTTGCTGAACTAAATGATCAAGGCTGTTTGCCGATATACGCCAGGATACCGCCATCCACGTACAGAATGTGGCCGTTGACAAAATTCGAAGCATCGCTGGCCAAAAAGACTGCCGCTCCGCCTAAATCATCGGGGGTGCCCCAGCGGTTAGCAGGGGTCTTAGCCAGGATAAAGGAGTTAAAGGGATTGCCGGGCGTACGCAGCGGAGCCGTCTGAGGGGTAGCAATGTAACCAGGTCCAATGCCGTTGCACTGGATATTAGCATAGCCGTACTCGGAAGCGATGTTGCGGGTCAGCATCTTAAGGCCGCCCTTGGCTGCGGCATAAGCCGAAACCGTTTCCCGTCCCAGTTCGCTCATCATGGAGCAGATGTTAATGATCTTGCCATGACCCTTCTTGATCATGCCTGGAATAACCGCCTTGGATACGATAAATGGTGCGTTCAGATCCACATCCACTACCTGGCGGAACTCCTCCGCCTTCATCTCCAGCATAGGGATACGCTTAATCATGCCGGCGTTGTTCACCAGAATGTCGATGGTGCCTAAATCTTTTTCAATTTTAGCCACCAGTTCCTGAATCTGTTCTTCTTTCGTCACATCCGCGATATAGCCCTTGGCATCAATGCCCAGCTCCTTATAATTGGCCAGGCCTTTGTCCAGGCTGGCCTGATCCAGACAGTTAAAGGCAATCTTTGCGCCGGCGCCGGCCATAGCCTTAGCAATGGCTAAACCGATACCGTAAATCGCACCAGTAACTAACGCCACTTTACCTTCCAAAGAAAAATTTTTCAAATAATCCATCTCGTACCGCACTCCTTTGTTCGCGCAAACCCGCTTCGTCAGATTTGTGTTTTCTTATCTTTCTCTCTAATTGTACTCTAACCCCATAAGAGGCAGCCGGCCGCTCCGCACCATTCCTGCCTGACGGCTTTTGAAGATTGCCGCGCTTTTAACTGACGCTGCCAGGTTAAACCGCCCCGGATCTTACTTCAAATCAACGTTGGCGATATTGTCCATATCCGTGAAGGCTTTGTTCTCGCCGCCCATAGCCCAGATAAAAGTATAATTGGAAGTGCCTGCACCGGCGTGAATGCTCCAGGACGGCCCGATGACCGCTTCCTCGTTATGCATCACGATATGGCGTGTCTCCTGAGGCTGGCCCATGAAGTGGAAGACCACGTTATCTTTTGGGATATCGAAGTAAAAATAAACTTCCATACGGCGCTCATGTGTATGAGCCGGCATGGTGTTCCAAACGCTGCCCGGCTTTAAAGCCGTCATGCCCATGGACAGCTGGCAGGTCTCCAGCACATCCGGATGGATGAACTGATTGATAACCCGGTCATTAGCGGTTTCCATCGCACCGCAAGGTACCTTCTTGGCATCCTTGATGGTCAAAAGGGTAGTCTTGCAGGGCTTGTGCGCCGGAGCTGAAACCATGTAAAATTTAGACGGTTCAGCCGGATTCTCGCTCTTAAAGGTAACATCCTTGGTGCCCATGGTCACATACAGGCAATCCTTGTGACCCAGTTTATATTCCTGGCCGTCGGCCGTGATAATACCGGCGCCGCCTACGTTAAAAATACCGATTTCCCGGCGCTCCAGGATAAAGTTGGTGCCGAAGTTGCCCCAGACGTCGATGTCCTTATTCAAAGGCACGGTTTCCTTCACCGGCATGCAGCCGAAGACGACCATCCGGTCCACGTGAGAATAGGTAACCTGTACCTTATCGGCCTGAAACAGATGCTCTACTAAAAATTCTTTTCTGGTCTCCTCCGTGGTGTAACGCTTAAAATCACTGGGATTAGTTGAATAACGAATGTCCATGATGTTCCTCCTTTGGAAACATTAAATATAGCTTATAGTAATGGTTTAACTTACAATAATATCTAAAAACGAGACTTAACGAAACTGTTAAAGCCGAGGCTTACCATAGCCGGTGTATATGGATTACTGCGAACCCGGTTCATAATTATGAATTTAATTTAAGTCCGGCCACTTGTACCGGACTTACAACCAAATCAGCCGTTAACCTAAGCGGTTAAAACAAGCACTTACTTACAACAACCGGCTGTCTGCTAACATCAAAGGCCTAAAAAAACAACTGCTTTTGGCCGCCTGCCGGTTAAAACAACTTATTACCTCTAAAACCCATCTGCCGGGAAATTTCCAGCGCCGTCTGATTAATCAGCTGCCCGCACTGCTTAATCTTGGCCGGATTCTGCATCCTGGTAAAGACGGAGGCGATACTGATAGCTGAGATGACCTCGCTGGACCGGTTGTAGATTGGTGCCGCCAGACAGTAGGTGTCAGGTTCCACTTCCCGGTTATCAATGGCAAACCCTCGCTGCCTGGTCTTATCTAACTCTTGCAGTAAAGCAGGTATGGTCGTGATAGTATTCGGCGTCTTCGCCACCATCGGCGAGCCGGAACTGATAATCCGCTTCACCTTCTCCTCATCGTTGTAGGCGGCCAGAATGGCCTTACCTAAACCGGAACAGTACATGGGCCGGCGGGCCCCCAGGTTAATATAACCGCCCATGATGCCGCGCTCTTCCGCGCAGTCCACGTACACGATGTCGCCCCGGTTCTCCACCGCGATAAAAATCGTTTCATGCAGCATCTGATGCAGATGAACCAGATACGGCCGGGCCACCGCCACCATGTTGCGGTTCTCGATCACCGTCATCCCGATTTCAAACAGATGCAGTCCTAACTTAAAGGTCTTAAACTGCTCATTATCATATTCAATAAAACCCCGATCCAGCAAAGTATAAATCAGGTCATGAGCACTGCTTTTGGGCATATCCAGCGCCTGACAGATTTCAATCTGCGTCATCGGTTTGCCGGTCTTTGCAAATAAATCCAGGATATCTAACGCCCTGGCTGCCGTTCGATTCATACTCCCTGCCGCCCTTTCGGTTCAGATGTGTGAACCCAGTTCATAAATCTTTATGTCTATAAAATAACATATTAACATTCTTCTGTCAAGAAGATTCTGTGAACTATTTGTCCCAACGTGAATCTCCAAAAGATACGGCTGGCAAAATTTTCTCCGCCAGCCGCTCTCCTGCAGGTTCACCCGTATCTTACAAACCAGTTCAAATTTGTGGTCCGGTTACTTCTGCCCCCTGCACGAACCATGCAAGTTTTTAATCCGGTTCTATCTGTACCCCCTGCACGAACCAGTTCAGATTTTCAATGAGCTCCTTATCGGAAATATTAGCGCCCTCCGGCACCCGCAAAACGCCCTGCTGATCATAAATAGGTCCGTAAAAGACGTCCCAGATACCCGCAGACATCTTCCGCCGGACCGCACGGATAATCTCCCCGGTCCCCGGCTTAACTAAAGGCGACAAAGGCGCCAGACTTACCACCCCGGGCTCGGCGGTGAAATAGGACTGTCCTTTGAAGCGCCCCTCCAGGCACTCGGTGAGCCTGGCCTCAATCAGCGGGGCCCAATCCCACTGCGGCGCCGTCAAAAATACTTCCGGCAGGGCTTCTCTTTGATTGATATTATAACCTATGACCTGAACCCCCTTCAGCCGGGCCAGCTGCAGCGGCGCGATGGTATTTTGGTGCTCGGTCAGGACATCGATAGGCCAGGCGTTTAACAGCTCGCCGGTGGCACTTTGTTCCTCCAGGGAATTGTTCCAGGTCCCGGTCCACTTCACATGCACCACCGCCTGGGGATTCACGCTGCGCACCCCCAGGGTAAAGGCATCAATGCCCCGGTTGACCTCCGGGATAGGCATGGCCGCCACGTAGCCGATGTGGTTGGTCTTCGTCTGCCGGCCGGCCACGACTCCGGACAGATAACGCTGTTGGTACATCCGTCCAAAAATGGTGGCCACATTCTTGGACGTTTCCCAGCCCCCTACGTAGAAAAACTTCACCTTGGGGTAATCAGCGGCAATCTTCAGCAGCGCCGGACCATAGTCCACGCTGGCCGCCAGGACGATTTCCACATGGTCGGTCTCCACCATCTGCTTAACCACCGGCCGCAGATTTTCTTCTAAATTATCTACATTTTCCTTATAAATCAGGCGCAGGTTCAGCTTATCCTTCAGCCGGCTGAACCCGTTATAAAAGGTCTCGTTCCAGCCTCCGTCCTGCTTGGCGCCGTTAAATACCACCCCTACCGACAGCTGGGTATCCGGCATCTCCGGGAAGGGGTTAGAACTGAACTGGAGCCCCATAATAATGGAGATAGTTAACAGGAGCAGCTGCATTTGTGCCAAAAGCGTCACCAAAGGTTTCATACCGGACCGCCTCCCTTGATGAGGTTTTCGTAATCGTCTACGGCCGCCGGTTTGGCAAAATAATAACCTTGTACCACTTCGCATCCGGCCTGCCGCACCATCTCGCACTGGGCCCTGGTCTCCACCCCTTCAATTAAAACGGTCACGCCGGCGTGCCTGGCCATGGTAACGATATCGGTGATCAGGGTGCTGTCGCCCTCAGTCTGCCAGGTATCCACAAAACTTTTATCCAGCTTGATGACCGCCGCCGGAATATTATCCAAAGAGGCTAAATTGGAATAGCCGGTGCCAAAATCATCCACCAGGATATGGAATCCCTGATCATGCAGACATTTTAATTTATCCCAGACGATCTTATTATCCTTAGCAAAAGCCCGCTCGGTTATTTCCAGTTCCAGATAACGCTTCGGCAGCTGATACTTTTGTATCAGACCGGTCACATTCTGCACCAGGGCTTTAGATTCGCAATGCACCCGGGACAGGTTGACAGAAACCGGCAGAGCGGTCTGCCCCGCATCCAGCCAGCGGCGTACGATCTTGCAGCATTCTTCCAGCATATACATATCCAGCTGCACGATCTGGCCCGTATCTTCCAGGATAGGAATAAAATACCCCGGGCTGATAAAACCCAACTCCGGGTGAAACCAGCGGCACAAGGCTTCACTGCCGACCCAGCGGTTATCTACCACGCTGAACTTGGCCTGGAGGAACACTTTAAAGTCGCCCCGCACCAGCGCCTTTTGAAAATCATTTTCTACCGCCAGCCGCTTCTGCTGCTCCTTAGCCAGCTGCTCGTCATAAAAGCAGACCTTATTGCCCCGTTGTTTCTTAGCCGCTTTCAGCGCTTCCAGGGAATGTTCTATTCTACTGGGTTTGCCCTCAGACGGCAAATCGATACCGCAGGCCAGGGTCAACTGGTAACCCAGCACCGACTCCACCACCTTAGCCATGGCGGCCTCAGCTCTTTGCTGCAGTTCTTCCCGGGTCTTTCTTCCCACGCACAGACCGAACCGGTCCCCCCGCACCCGGCAGAGCAGCTCAGATTCTTCCAGATGTTCCTTCAGAACCTGCGCCACCTTTTTTAAGACCCGGTTCCCGTAAGAATAGCCCATGATATTATTCAGCTGGCTGAAATTATTAATATCCAGCACCACGTAAACTGCCTCCAGTTCCGGGCGCTCTTTCAGCACCAAATTAAAACGCTCCAGGTTAGGCAGGCCGGTCAGTTCATCGTAATAAGCCAGACGGGAAATCTGCTTGCGGCGCTTCCACTCCAGGTTAGCCAGGGCAAAAAAGGAAGCAAGGAACATCAAAGATAAAATCAGATAAGCGGCGATGGTCATGGCGATAATCTTGCCGATGCCGGTATCAATTTCTTCTGATGGTACCAGGCTGACGATATGCCAGCCCTCCATCTTCTTCAGCGACGTAGCTGCGATGTAGTACCCGTGGCCGGCGTACTTAAACCGTTCCACGCCGAACCCGTGATAGTACAGCTGGCGATACAGATTGTCCAAAACATCTCGGTCGTAACCCTTTAAGAAGCCCTGGACGACCTGCGCCGTGTCCTGATTAGGCTCCGGTCCCCGTATTACCCGGGTAAAATTCTTATACACGCACAAACTGGTGCCGCCGGTGAGCCCGCCGTAACCGATAAAAGCGCTGAGCCTGGGTCCGGCCAAAACGCCATAAACCGCCCCGGCCACCTTATTATCCCGCCAGATGGGGGCACTAATCAGCAAGCCATCCTCTTCCGGCAAAAGGCTGCCGGCAGGATAGAATAGCACCTGGTCGTAGCCCCGGAAGCTGTCCTTTAAATTGGCCAGGCTGTCCGGCGGCAGTTCCCGTCCGTAGCGGGGCCGTCCATTAACGCTGACCGCCCCGGCCAAATCGAACTGTACCAGATTATTAACGTCCCAAGGGTAGCTTTCAATCCAGTCTGCATCAGCGCCCTTACCCTGCTCTACCATATTATCCAGCTGCTTAAGCTGAACCCGGGCCTCTTCCAGATGCCGGTCCACCATCTGCGCCTGGTAGCCCGTACTTCGGGTCATCTTGTCCCCCGCCTCATTATACAAGGCCTTCATCAGGGTATACTCGAACCAGAGCAGACAAATCATCATAACGACGCACAAAAAGACCAGATAATTTATAAAACTGCCATTGTAACGCAGAGATTCTAAAAACCCCGGCTCTTCCAGTTTATCTTTCAGCATCAGCTATCCCGCCTTCAAACCGCCCCAAAGTATGAACCCGCGGCCGCATAATTAAGACCGTAAAGGTCCTGATTTAATTTAAAGTTCCGCCTCCCCAAGCGTAAGCTTAATGTTCCACCGCCCAGGTCCAGTTCAAGTTCAAGACCGCCCTCTATTATCAATAATTACCATTTATCTATATTTTATTACTTGTAAATATCTTTTATAAAGATATTTTAAAATAAATTCTGTCTTTTGTCCAACTCCAATTTTGACATACTTTATCAAATTGCCGCCACGAGCCCTCTTTCCTGACGGCGGAAAGCAAGGATCAGGTCCCAAGAAGCCCCTGGTCAGCTGGTTTTTAAGATAGGTCTGTCCAAACGACCGCAAATATGGTAAAATAGAAAAACAGTATTAAGTATAGTATTGTACAATGAGGTGAAAATGATGTTTAAAAAATTACGTTATCTTCTGCTGACTTTAATCCTTCTTACCAGCTGGAGCGGAACTCTGGCCCTGGCCGCCGAAACTGCCGCCAGCCCGGCCGGTGCCGGTGGGCCTGCCGCCACCGCCGCTGCGGACCAAAGCAGCCCTGCTGATCCAGCGGCAGCTACGACCGCTAACTCCGCAACCGATAAAGCCGCCGTTGATAAAGATGCCGCAGCTAAAGAAGCGGCGATGGTCCCGTCCCCTACCGATAAGGACAGCAACTGGGTACCCCTGGCTATGGTGGGAGCCAACAAACTGGAAGGCACCACCTTGCAGCAGTTAATCTGGTTTATCGATAAGACTACCCTCAAGAGCTCCCTGGACGACGAGATCCGCAATAAGAACGGCTACGAAGCTACCGTTAAGGTTCGTACCGTAGCGTATATGAAAAACGGGGAAGTTTCCCTTTTAAATGAAAAATGGTATATCCACACCGGCGGCCAGGAAAAAGGCTTGTTCCGCGGCATCACGGAGCGGGAGACCATCTACCAGGGTAAAACTGAAAAGCTCCACGACGTAGCGGTGGCCAAAGTTACCCCCGGCAGTCAGGAAGAAACTGTGACTCAGCTGATCCTGCTCTATGATACCCAGCGCTCCGCCAAAGCTGAAGCGGCCAAAAAAGAAACCGCCAAGGCGAAACCTTGAAACAAAAAGGTGCCAACTTCAAATTATGAATAAAAAACGTGTCTGGAAGAAATCTTCTTCCAGACACGTTTTCAATTTCAGCTTAGTTATTTCTCATCTCTGCCCGGTTGATGGCGCAAAGAATACCTAAGAGCGAAGCGATAATGATATTGCTGTGGATACCCACGCCGAAGATATGCCCGTCATTAGGCACCTTTAATTCAATATAGCAGATGCCCTTGGCGTTAGAACCCTTGGATATAGCATGCTCCGAATAGTTGACGAACTCGTAGCCGGTCACCCCAATCAGGCTCAAGGCCTGGAAGAAGGCATCGATAGGACCGTTGCCGGTACCGCTGACCGTATGCGGAATCCCTTTTACCGAGATGATGCCGTCAAAACGGGAATGTACATCCTCCGCATCTTCCTTGAACTCAGTGAAACGGTGATTGAGCAGGCTGTACTTACCATGAACCTCCAGGTACTCCCGCTTAAACAGCTCCACAATCTGCTGCTCGCTCAGCTCGTCCCCGAAAGCATCGGCCGCCGCCTTGACGATATGGCCGAACTCTGGGTGCATCGCCTTAGGCAGCACGTAGCCCTCGGCCTGCTCCAGCACGAAGGCGGCCCCGCCCTTGCCGGACTGGCTGTTGATACGGATTACCGGATCGTACTGGCGGTTAATATCCGCCGGGTTGATAGGCAGGTAAGGTACTTCCCAGAACTTGCTCTTGGTATCCTTCATATAATCGAAGCCTTTTTTAATAGCATCCTGATGAGAACCGGAGAAAGCCGTAAAGGCCAGCTCGCCGGCGTAAGGCTGCCGCTCCGGCACCTTCATCTTGGTGCAATCCTCGTAGACTCTCTTAACCGCCTGGATATCCGAAAAGTCCAGCTGAGGATCCACGCCCTGGGTGTACATGTTCAGAGCCACGGTCACGATATCCAGGTTGCCGGTGCGCTCCCCGTTGCCAAACAAGGTACCTTCAATACGGTCCGCCCCGGCCAAGAGAGCCAGCTCAGCGCAGGCCACGCCGGTGCCCCGGTCATTATGGGGATGCAGGCTGACGATAGCCGCCTCCCGGTTAGGCAAATGCTTGATAAAATATTCAATCTGGTCGGCGTAAGTATTCGGCGTGCACATCTCCACCGTAGAAGGCAGGTTTAAAATGATAGGCCGTTCTTTGGTGGCATCCATGGCCTCCATGACCCGCTGGCAAATCTCTACCGCAAAATCCGGCTCCGTGCCGGTAAAGCTCTCCGGAGAATACTCATAACGGATATTCATCCCGCTGCGGGCGATTTCTTCCTCCGTCAGCTTCTTGATCAGTTTTGCGCCTTTGACCGCGATATCGATAATACCCTCCCGGTCCTTGCGGAACACAATCTTACGCTGCAAAGTGGAAGTAGAGTTATAAAAATGCACGATGACGTTCTTAGCGCCCTTCACCGACTCAAAGGTCTTGCGGATCAGCTCTTCCCGAGCCTGAACCAAAACCTGTACCGTCACATCGTCAGGAATATAATGCTGCTCAATCAAAGTGCGCAGTATTTCGTACTCCGTCTCCGAGGCGGAAGGAAATCCCACTTCAATCTCTTTAAAGCCCACATCCACCAGAGTCCTGAACAGCTTTAACTTTTCTTCCAGCTGCATAGGTGTCACCAATGCCTGGTTGCCGTCCCGCAGGTCCACGCTGCACCATACCGGTGCCTTGGTAATAACTTTGTCCGGCCAGTCCCGGTGCTCTAATTTCACTTGGGTAAAAGGTAAATATTGTTTAACAGGTTTCTTCATCGTATGCTCCACCTTTCTCTCGGGAGGCCGCCGTGAATTTAAAACGCCGCCGGCGTTTCTTTTCCTGGCTCTCCCTCATCCTGCCGGCCCTTAAGGCCTGCACACCTTGGAGCGGTAAATACAAAAACCCCGCTCCCATACAAAGTATAGGGGCGGGGAATCATCCACGCGGTACCACCCTAATTTAGCCGGGCAGGAACACCTGCCGACCCTCTCAGCCTCTAACAAGGCCCTGGCCCTTAACGGCGCCGCCCGTCCCGCCCTACATATCAGGCAGGCAACTCAGGGATGAGTATCCATAGGACCACCGCCGCCGGTTCGCACCTGCCACCAGCTCTCTTGAGGCCGGTCAGCCCTATTTTTTTCCCGTCATCGTCTTAGGCACCTGCTCCCCGCCGCTCAAGCGAAGAAACCGGTTACCTGCATTACTAGTTAAAAAAGTGATTAACGTTAGTATAACATGTAAATTCCATTTGTCAAGCTTAGTAAGCAAAAATAGTTACTATTTTTTTAATTTTTTGCTCATTTTGTTAAATAATTTACAATTAAGGAAGATTACGCACAGCCGGTTAATCAGGTTTTAACCTTTTCAGGTCCCGCTGGCGTCCCAAAAACTTTCTCCAGGTCCGCACAAATCGTCCCGTCAATCAGGCCCCGGTTCACCATGCCCTGCATGATGCTCATAGCCTTGGCATGACTGAAAGGCTCCTTGTAGGGCCGCGCCTCCGTCAAAGCCTGGTAAATATCCACGCAGGCCAGCAGCCGCTGTTCATGATTCAGGTCCGCCGCCTTCTTACCGAAAGGATAACCGCTGCCGTCCAGTTTCTCGTGATGGTAAGCCGCCCAACTGGTAATATCTTCCAGCCCCTTGATAGGTGACAGGATCCGGTAAGTATAATAAGCGTGGTTCTTCATCTGCACAAATTCTTCCTGAGTCAGCTTACCCGGCTTTTCCAGCACATCGGTGCTGATAGCCAGCTTGCCGATATCGTGCAGGGCTCCTGCTATATACAGCTTCTCCATCTTCTCCCGGTCGAAGCCGTAATATTTACCCATAATCTCGGCCTTCTCCGCAATGCCCAGAGAATGGCGCATGGTAAAGCTGGACTTATGATCTACAATGACCGCAAAAATATTTGCCACCGCGATGAGCTGTTCGACGCTGTACTCCGAACGATCCCCCGGCAAAAGCTCACGGAGGGAGGCATCGATATTTTCATCCAGAATCTTCTGCATCTCCTCAGCCGTAAAGACCTCATTGAACCGATCCACCAGCTCCGAAGCAAATTCCCTGCCCCTCTGCTCTTCCAGATAATCCATAACATTGACATACAGGTTGGGCTTCTCTACCCCCAAGGCACAGTTTAAATCAAGCTGGTCAGCCAGATGCACCAGTTGAGACAGATAGGGCGTCTGGGCACCGGTTTTGCCAAAACACCCGCTGCCATCGTAGTTCTCATGATGATACAAAATCACCTGGCGGCAATCTGTATGAAAAGGAAAGGCAGCTACGTTCTGCTCTCCCAAACGGCAATGCATGGACAAGCGCCACTTAAAAAAAGATTGATTTCCCTCCCTGACGTTCTCGTCTGGTTTAACCAAATCCAGCTCCGTCTTCACCGATTCGGCCAGGGCATTGTCATGCATAATGGCACAGGCCGCCAGATCCATCCGCCCTTCAGGCGGCAGCTTTTGCGGGTCGGCCAGTTTCACCGCCATATAAGCCACCCTTTTGCCGTGATTGGTAGTAACTCCTAAAACATCCTTCTCCACACAGTCCAGGGAAAAAGATAAAGCAAAAAGTACCTGGCTGAAATCAACCTTCATCATCACATAATCTCTCCTCGCGGCTCTATAATTGGAAGCGGTTTTATCGCCGCAGCCTAGTTCTTTCTCACCTTGGGCGGCTCTAAACTGCCCTTGCCCACGTTGCAAATCTTGCCCGCCACCATAAAGAACGCAAAAATCACCAGATAGCCCAGCACGGCCTTGCCATGAGCATAGCAGGCGGCAATGACCATGAAGACGCAGCAGATGATGGCCAAAGTAGGCATGACCACGCGCCGGAATTGATTGAGGGACTTTTCCTTACTCATCATCCGGATAAAGATAGGAATGTACATGGCATAAACCGTCACGATTGGCAGCTCGCTGTTATCAAAGCTGAAGAAGCCGAACCAGGGCGTCTTGACCAGGTTGGCCCCGTAGAAGAACAACAGCCAGAAGGAAGCAAAGAACAGGCCCAGCACCGAAGCGTTGGTCGGCATGCCGGTGGTCCTATCCACCGTCTTAAAGGCCGCCGGATCAGGACCCATGTTGCGGGCGCTCAAAGCATAAAAACCGCGGACGCAGCCCATCATCAGGCCGTTGGTGGTCCCCAGACAAGAAATGACCACGAAGACGAACAAAATAGTACCGGCAAAGTTGGAGAAGACCGTCATAAAGGCAATCTTCGCGCCCTGCTCGCCGCCCTTCATCATGGTGGCGTTATCTACGGCGCCGGCCAGACCGATATAGTACAAAATATAAATAAGCGCGATAAAACCCGTGCCAAAAATCAAAGCCTTAGGCAGGTTATTCTTAGAATCCTTCAGCTCCGCATTGATAGCCGTGGCAATAATCCAGCCCTCATACGCAAAGGCGGTAGCTACTACTGCGGTAAACAACGGATAGTCGGAAGTCGCCTTGCCGATACTGCCACTGCTGAAGTTAGTCACCAGTACCCCGCTGTTCAAGCCGGCGATGGTACCCAAGATAGCCATCAAAAACAAAGGAACCAGCTTAATCACCGTAGTGGAGACCTGAAAGCGACCGGCCAGCCGCGGGGTCAAAACGTTCAGCGCGTAAATGGCTACCAGGAAGAAGCCACTTACGGCCAGGGCCTCGCCGCCAACGATGTTCCAGCCCAAAAGGACGCAGAAGTACCGGGCCGAAACCCAGGCCAATACCCCGGTCAAACATGGATAATAGATAGTGGCAAAAAACCAGCCCACGTAATACGCATAACTCTTACCCATGGTCACCTCGGCGTAATCCACCACGCCGCTGACCTTTTCATACCTGGTCGCCATGACCGCAAACACATAGGCGCAGATAATCATGATGGCGCCGCCGATAGCCCAGGACAGAATACCCAGCGGTAAATTTCCGCCGGTAGCGTTCAAAATCTTTTCTGCCTTAAAAAATACACCACTGCCGATAACAATACCGACTACCATAGCTACGGCTGTCGCCAGGCCGTATTGTCTTCTTAACCCTGTTTCCTCCATGTAAAAAAACCTCCTTAGATTAGGGCTCCCTTGCCCTGTACTCCGAAAAAAATAAAACGACTGCCAATCTGCCTTCTGCATCTGCCAGGCAGGATCAGCCGTGCTTCATCTTTTTCATAGTAAAAATGCCAATATTTAGTCATTATCATCATTGTACCATATCGGTAAAAATTGGCAAGGCCTAATATTTACTAAGTTTCCCCGTGGACCGTAACAATAATCTCCAGCACCCGGTGGGCATTGGTCTTATTGACCACCACCTCAAGATTGCGATAGGTAAAGGAAGCCCCCTTCTCCGGAATTTCCCCCAGGGTATCCACCACCCAGCCGCTGATAGGTTGATTCTCCAGGTCATACAAGTCAAAATCCAACTGCATATACTCAAACAAATCCCGCAGGCTGGCGTTTCTGGACACAGAGTCGCAAGACACCAGATAACGGTCCGCCCCCAGTTTATGGAAAATGGACACTGCTACATCATGCTCGTCCCAGATTTCCCCCACCAACTCCTCCACGATATCCTCGATGCTGGCGATGCCGGCCACACTGCCGTAGCTGTCGATGACCACCGCCACCTGCACCTTGCTGCGCTGCATATTTTTCAGCACCAGGGACACCTTGGTGGAGCGATGCACGTAAATAACATTTCTAATAATGGATTTCAGGGCAAACTTCCGGTCCTTAAGATATTCATCGTAAAAATCCTTGGCATGAACGATGCCGATGATATTATTTTCCTCTTCATCGTACACCGGCAGCCGGGAAAAACCGTGAGAGGCAAAGATGCGCAGGATTTCGGCGTTGCTGCTGGTAAGATTACAGGATACCACATCCACCCGGGGGGTCAGGATTTCCTTGACCCGGATGTCCCCGAACTCGATAGCGGATTTAATCAAATCGCTTTCGTCCCGGTCGATGGTGCCCTGGTTCTCCACCTCATCCACCAGCACCTTAAGCTCCTCCTCGGTCACGCCCCGTCCTCCGCTGCCGGTGCGCACCATCTTCTTGAGCATTTGTTTTAAACGCAGGAACAGGTAGTTAACCGGGGTCAGAAGGATAATCAAAAAGCGCAGATAAGGTGCCGCCGTCATAGCAAAAGCTTCCGGCCGCTCCTTAGCCAGAATCTTAGGCGAGATTTCGCCAAAGACCAGGACCAGCACCGTCATCACCGTAGTGGAGATGCTGAGGCCGGCTTCGCCGAAGGCTTGAATGAACAGTAGCGTGGCAATGGACGCCGCGCAAATATTTACTACATTATTGCCGATAAGAATGGTGGACAGCGCCGTATCAAACTCCCCAATCAGGCGCAGCACTTCCACCGCCCGCTCATTTCCCTCCCGGGCCATATTCTTGAGCCTGATCCGGCTGCTGGTAGACAAAGCTGTCTCTGACGCCGAAAAGAAAGCTGAGCTGGCCAAAAGTAAAACCAGCAGAATGATATATAATTCCCGTACCCCGCCTGCACTTTCCATAAAAATGCAACACTCCTTATCAAAAAACCGGCCCGTTTAAATTTAACTTAAAAGCTTCCTTTATTATTTTAACCTGTCCACCTCATCTTGGCAACCAAAGTTAAAGGATTTAATCCAGTCCAAAGAAACAAAATAAAAAATAGCCCCTGCCCCGCAAGGCAGGAGCTAAAACTCTCGTTTTAACCTCTCGTTTTAACCTCTCGTTCCGGCTTCTCGTTTCAAACTGCCGGTAATTAATTTCCGAAGCAGATCCACCCCGATGATGGACAGAGCAAATATCGCGACCACGCCCCACTCGGTCAAGGTCAAAGGCGCCGTCCTAAGCAGCCGGCCGCCGATAAAGGTCATAGCCACCTGCACGATGAGGATGATCAGCATCACATCAATAAAACCTTTATTACGTTCCAGGTGCTCCCATAAGTTCAAGCCACTGCTGCGAACGTTAAACCCGTTAGCCACCGCCATCAGGATATAGGTGCAGAAGAAGCCGGTGTAGACGTAAATATGGTCCGGCGCGTCCCGGAACAGGTGATCCACCCAGGCGCTCTTGTAAAAAGCGATAGCCACCGCGGTCATATAGATGCCGCCCAGGGTAATGCTGCTCAGCATCTTTCTGGACACCAGGGGTGCGGTCCTCTCCTTGGGCTTTTCCTCCAGATATTTTTCCAGGGCCGGCTCCCCGCCAAAAGCCAGGGCCGCCAGAGTATCCATCACCAGGTTGATCCACAGGATCTGGATGATGGTCAAGGGTTTATCCACCCCGATAAAGGGAGCGATAAAGTTAATGGCCACCGCCGAAAAATTAATGGTCAGCTGGAAAGTAATAAACTTACAGATAGAATTGTAAATGGTGCGTCCGTAGAGAATGGCATTCTTAATGCTGAGGAAATTATCATCCAGGATGACGATATCTCCGGCTTCCTTGGCCACCTCGGTACCGCTGCCCATGGCAAAGCCCACGTCCGCCTTCTTCAAGGCCGGGGAATCGTTGACCCCGTCACCGGTCATGCCCACTACCAGACCCATCTCCTGAGACAATCTAACCAGACGGGATTTATCCATGGGCAGAGCCCGGGAAACCACCCGCAGGTGGCGCAATTCCAGCTTAATTTCTTCGTCCTTCTTAGCCGCCAGGTCATCGCTGGTCCAGACGATATCCCGCCCGCCCCGGAACAGGCCTGCATCCTTGGCGATAGCCAAGGCCGTCTCCTTCCGGTCGCCGGTAATCATGACAATCTGAACCCCTGCGTCCTGCACCGCCCCGATAGCCTGAACCGCCTCCGGGCGAACCTCGTCCCGGATGGCAAAAACGCCCACCAGGGTCAGGCCGTTTTCCGGCAAAGGCTCCGCCTTCATCCCGGCCGGCCCGGTACATAAGGCCAGCATACGAATGGCCCTATTGGCATAGGCCAGCAGTTTTTTATCTATAAGGGCTTTTTGCGCCCCGGTCAAAGTTTGAATCTGACCCTCCCCGTCCAGATAAGTATCGGCCCGGTCTAAAAGCTTCTCCGGAGCACCTTTTAAGAGGCAGTAGCCCCCGGATAAAGCTGCGGTCTCCCCCGTTATCCGGGAAGCAGTCCCGGCCGCCTCCCCTAAGCCCTCCCCTGAAGGCAGTGCCGTCCGGCCGCCTGCCTGCACCTGGGCCAGGGAATATTTATTCGTACTGTTAAAAGGCAGGTAGTGCAGCCGCTCCATCAGCTTAGCGCTGCGGTAGGTGCCAATGTAGCTGCTCAGCGCCTGCTCGGTGATATTACCGCCTACGATCTTGCCCTCGGTTACCACCGCCGAAGTATTAAAGGCCGAGTTCTGGTACACCAGCTCCCGTACCGTTTCCGGCAGCGCCGCAAACCCGTCATACTCCTGCAAATCGCCGGTGAGAAAGCCCACTACCTCCAAATGTCCCCGGGTAATGGTCCCGGTCTTATCGGTAAAGAGCAGGTTCAGGCTTCCCGCCGTTTCAATCCCGGCCAGCTTGCGGACCAGAACGTTATCTTTCAACATTTTCTTCATATTTAAAGAAGAAACTATAGCGATCATCAGGGGCAGCCCTTCCGGCACCGCCATGACGATGATGATCACGCCCAGGATCAAAGCCTGGAGAAAATCTTCCAGCACTACGGGCGGGTTAGCCGTATAAGCCGCCCAGCCGCCGGCCTGAATCATATTGTGCACCATGACGGCGATGGTAATCAAGACGCCTCCGGCGTAGCCGAAATAGCTGATCTGATGGGCCAGATGCTTCAGTTTTAATTTTAAAGGGCTGTCCCTTTCATCGTCCTTCAGTTCCTGGGTCAGCTTACCGTAAACCGAAATATCGCCGATCTTCACGGTCTGCATCACCCCGGTACCTTCAACTACGACGCTGCCCCGGTAAATCCTACTGGTATCTAAAAAGTCGATTTTCTCCGGCCAGTCATAGTCCAAAGGCGCCGGCAGCTTCTCCGCTTCCTCACTCTCACCGTTTAAGGCCGCCTGATCCACCTTTAAATCACCTTCCAGGATGAGTCCGTCCGCCGGTACCTTATCCCCGGCCGCCAGGATAACCGCATCCCCGGTGACGATATCGTCAATGGGCAGCTCCAAGGGTTCCCCGTCCCGCCAAACCTTGCAGCGGATCTTACTGGCTTCTTCCTGCAGCTTCTGAAAAGCATTCTCGTTACTGTACTCCGACCAGGTGGAAACGAAGGTGGCCAGAATAATCGCCATAAAGATACCTATGGTCTCCAACCAGTCCGCATGACCGGTATAAGCAAAAATTATATTGATACCCAGGGCCAGGATCAGGATACGGATAATCGGGTCCTGAAAGTTGCCCCAGAGCTTAGCGCCGAAGCCCTCCCGGGGTGGCTGGGATAAAGCGTTGTTGCCGTACTTTTTTAAAGAAAGCTCCGCCTCGGTAGTCGTTAAGCCTAACTTATTCATCAACATCCTCCTCTAAAAATTAACTGCTGAAATTTACAATTCCCGCCGGTATTTTCACCTTGCCTCAAAAATACCCGCTTCAAAAATATAAGCTGCATCAAAATCCCATGCAGCTTAAAGAAGCTTCCTTACCCTTGCTCACTGTTAATAGCTTTATGACCTTCAAATTTTTATTTAAGGCTAAAGCCCTTATTTACATTAATTACTCCAAATACGTTTCATCAGGGCCGGATATTCTTTTTTCAGATGTTCCATGATTACATTTAAAACCGTGGTCACCGCCGAAGGATCAAAATGTTCCTCGGTGCTGCAGATGCAGCTGTCCAGACAGATATTATTGCCGTCGTCGGTATAATATTTAAAGACTTTAAAGCGTTTGTTCATATCATTTAAATAGCTCTGCACCGCCGTGCGGTTATCGTCCGTAACCGTACCCCGGCTTACCAGGACCTGCACCATGTTGTACATGCTGTCGTCCAGGGCGATCAAAAAAGGAAGAGCCTGTCCTTCTACTTCTAAGGAAGAATGATAGAGGACCAGATGCAGGGGATCCGGCACCTGGGATACCTTACCGTTGGGAGCCTTAGCTTCCCGCTGGACCTCTTCCTTTCCAAAACAGTCAATCTTAGCTTCTGCTAAAAACTTATCAAACAGTTCTGCCTTCTTATTCATGAATGCACCTCTTCTTATATTTTTGCTTGCGCGTCTGTTTACGGGTTTAATTGTACCGTATTTAGGCCTTTTTGTATAGGCGCGAGACTATTTGAGGCCCTTACTAGGCTTACCTGAAATATCTAGCGCCGCTTCCCGCTTATTTACTGGGTTAGTTTAGTATGAAAATATTTTAATTTTTTTGTTTGGCTTTCAGAGCCGGTTTAAGACATGTTTTTAAAAAATGGCCATAAGGGTCAGCTCAATTTCAGCTGGTCCGACTTAAGACAGACCAAGCCCCGGCCAGCCAGTAAATAACCGCTTCCGGGGCTTAGGAACTACCTGCCGCTAATTAGCCATTTCTGTCAGGCTGTGTTCCTCTTTATTAAGGAACAAAACCTTCTGATGGAACTTGTTTAAAGTACTCCGGTGACCAATGCTGACTACGGTAGTGTGAGGCAGCTTATCTGCCAGCATCTGGTACATATGGTTCTCCGTGTCCTCGTCCAGGGCCGAAGTAGCTTCGTCCAAAAACAACCAGGTCGGCTCATAGACCCTGGCCCTGGTAAAGGCCAGACGCTGCTGCTCGCCGCCGGAGAGCACGCAGCTCCAGTCAGCCTCCTCATAAAGTTTCTCGTACAGGTAGCCTATGCGGCAGTCCTGCATCAATTCCTTTAACTGTTCATCGCTCAACTGCTTGGTTCCCGGATAAAGCAAAGCTTCCTTTAAAGTACCCAGGGGCAGGTAGGGCTTCTGAGGAATAAACATGACCTCTTCCGGGGCCGGCATAAAGAGCTTACCCTTAACGTAAGGCCAGATACCTGATACCGCCCTTAAAAGCGTACTCTTGCCGCTGCCGCTGGCGCCCTTGATCAGGACGTTGGTGCCGGCCGCCAGGCCGAAGTTCATGCCGGTTAAAAGGGTGGCGCCGCCAGGCAGGTCCACTTCCATATCCCGGGCCTGCACATCACCGTCGGCGCTGAGCTCCCGCTGCAGATCCTTCTGGGGATTTTCCATCTCCACCGCCCGCATATGGGTAGCAAAGCCGGTAAGACGATCTACTACCGCCTGCCATTCAGCGATGGCAGCGTACATGTCCACAAAGTAGGAGAGGGCGTCCTGCACCCGCAGAAAAGCTCCTGCCACCTGCATCAGACCGCCCAGGGTCAACTCCCGGGCCAAGAAACGTGGCATGACGACCACGTAGGGGAAAATATTAGCAATCTGACCATAACCACTGTTAAGCCAGATCAACTGTTTTTGCTTCTTGATGATACTCCAGAAATTATCCAAGAGCAGGGCAAAACGTTTTTTAAAGACCTGGCCCTCATGACCCTCGCCGGAGTAAAAGGCTACGCTCTCAGCGTTCTCCCGCATGCGCACCATACTGAAACGAAAGTCCGCTTCGTAACGCTGCTGCACGAAATTCAGCCCTACCAGCTTGTTACCTACCTTATAGGTCAGCCAGGTACCGATAATAGCGTACAATAAGGCTGTCCAGACCAGATAGCCGGGAATCTCCAGTTCTATCCCGCCCAAAGTGAAACGCAGCGGCCCCGACATACCGTACAGGATAAAGACGAAGGAAATTACCGTGGTCAAAGCCTTCAAGATGCCGATGGTAAACTTTAAGGTGTATTCCACAAACAGCCTGACATCCTCGCTGATACGCTGATCCGGGTTATCGGTATTGACCCCGAACATCTGCAGGCGGTAATAAGTTTTGTTCTTCAACCATTCATCAATATACCGGTTGGTCAGCCAGCGGCGCCAGTTAATGGTCAGCACCTGCTGCAGATAAAAAGCATAGACCACCAGAATTATATAGATTACCGCCAAATAGGTGAACTGATATAAACCGTCAAAAATAGCGTTCTGGTCATAATTCTGCAAGGCGGTGTAAAAGTCGTTGTTCCATTCATTCAAAAGGACCAGCATATAAACCACGCCCAAGGTTAAAATAATAATGGAACCAAGAAGCAGATACGCCTTCTTCTTCTCCTCGGACTGCCAATAGCTCTTGGTCAGCCACCAGACGTCGTGCATGAACTTTTTACTATTAGCCAGCTGTTTCAAGATAATGCCCCCTTTATTTACTGCTATCAGCCTATGTCGGCAATCGGTTAAATCTGATGCAGGATGACATATTTAAACATTTTAATTATAACTTAAAAAAAAAAGCCTGACAAGCTATTAGCCTGTCAGGCGGGAAATTATTCACTTAAAAATCACGGGCGGACGGGTAAAACCTAAACACCACGCCCGGGCCGGGGTACCGGCCCCAGCCTTTTCCGGCAATTTTTTTCAGCTGCCGGAAGATTTTATTGTTCTTCCTGAGGTTCTGAAAGTTCATCTTCTTCCGGATAATCAGGATGCTTCTTCTTGCGGCTGAACAAGCGCTCTACCACCACGAACATGACGGGAATCAGGAAGATACCCACGAAGGTGGAGAAGGTCATGCCGCCTACGACCGCGTTACCCATGCTGACACGGGAACCGGCGCCGGCGCCCGTAGCGATAGCCAGCGGGAAGCAGCCTAAGATGAAGGCAAAGGAGGTCATCAGGATAGGACGGAGACGTAAGTGAGCCGCATTCTTAGCAGCGCTGACCACGTCCTGTCCGTTCTCCAGGTTCATCTTGGCGTATTCCACGATCAAGATGGCGTTCTTGGCCCCCAGGCCCATCAGCATAATCATGGCTACCTGCATGTACACATCGTTCTGCTGTCCTCTAAAATATTGAGAGGCAAAGCAGCCCAAAATAGCGGGCGGGATGGACAGGATGACCGCGATAGGAATGGTCCAGCTCTCATACAAGGCGGCCAGCACCAGGAACACGAAGACCAGGGAAATAATGTAGATACGGTTAGAAGAAGAACCGGCATCTCTTTCGTCCCGGCTCTGGTCGACCCACTCCGTAGTATAGGTGGTCGGCAGAACTTCCTTTGCCACCTGCTCCAGAATGGTCATGCACTCACCGGTAGAATAACCGGCCGCCGGAGAACCGGCCACCTTAAAGGCGCTGGCACCGTTAAAGCGGGTTACCGTAGGCACCGACAGGTTAAAATCACTGGTGACCAGGGCATCCAGAGGAATCATGTTGCCGTCGCTGCTCTTTACGAAGAACAGATTCATGTTGCGCACATCACCACGGAAGGACTTATCTGCTTGCATAACTACCTTCCAGGTACGGCCGAAGGCGTTGAAATCATTGACCTCGCTGCCGCCCAGGAAAGTCTGCAGGGTAGTGTAAACGCTGGAAACCGGTACGTTCAGGGACTCTGCCTTTTCCCGGTTCACGGTAAACTTATAAGCGGGAGTATCAGTACTAAAGGTAGTATAAACCGTACCTAACTCCTTATGCTCCCTGGCTTTCTTCACAAAGGCCTGAGCGTATTCGTTCATCTGCTCCACGCTGTCGCCGCCCAGGTTCATAACGTACATACCCAGAGATCCGGTGGAGGACAGACCCGGCAAAGAAGGTGCGTTAAAGGCCAAAATATTCATCTCCGGATAATCCTTGGCCATGCCAAAGACCCGGGGAATCAGGCTCTGCACCGAATTATTACGATCGGCAAAAGGCTTCATCATGACGCCCACCATGCCGGAGGAGGCTTTGGGAGCGTTAACCAGCATATCGATACCGGAAACGGACATGGTATGCTCTACGCCCGGCAGGTTTTTAATCTCCGTCGCCAGTTTCTCCATCATATGGATGGACCGGTTGCTGGAAGCGCCTTCAGGCAGCTGATAAGAAATCATAAACATACCCTGATCTTCATCGGGCACATAACCGGTAGGGGTAATCTTCGCCACCACGCCGATCATAATGCAGATGACCACCAGACCGATAAGCATCAGCCGGGCATGCCGGATGCAGATACCCACCTGGTTGGTATAATGGCCCAGGGTCTTATTAAACCAGACGTTAAAATAATAAATCAGCCGGTTGATAGGATTCTTGGACTTGCTGCCGTCGCTAGCCGTAACCGATTTCTGCGGCTTTAACAGGAGGGCGCACAAGGCCGGGGTCAAAGACAGGGCCACGAAGGCCGACAGGCCCATGGATACGGAAATAGTCAGGGCGAACTGCTTATACAGCTGGCCGGTAGAACCGCCGGTAAAGGAAACCGGGATGAACACTGCCGCCAGCACGAAAGCGATGGCCACAACCGGGCCGGATACCTCTTTCATGGCCCGGTAAGTCGCTTCTTTCGGCGACAAACCGGTCTCCTGAATATGATGCTCGACCGCCTCCACCACTACGATGGCGTCATCGACCACCAGGCCGATGGCCAGAATCATGGCAAACAGGCTTAAGGTATTAATGGTAAAACCTAAGAGCACGAAGGAACCGAAGGTACCGATTAAGGATACCGGCACCGCCAGCATAGGAACCATGGTAGCCCGCCAGTTGCCCAGGAAGATATAAACTACGAACAGTACCAGGGCCAGGGCTTCCACGAAGGTATGAGCCACCTTGGTCAGGGATTCTTTGATGTACTCGGTATTATCATGGACCACGACCAGCTTCATATCCGCCGGGAAGCGCGCTTCCGCTTCCTTTAAGACCTGGCGGATCTGGTTGACGCAATCGATGGAGTTAGCATCGGTAGTCAGACTGACCGGGAAAATAACGGAAGCGCCGCCGTCCATCTCGCCTAAAGGCGAATCCATACGTTCACCTTCAGAGATGCTGGCCACATCCTTTAATTTTAAAGGTTCACCATCTATTACCTTGATGATGATGTTGCCAAACTCTTCCGGGGTCCTTAAACGACCCTGAGCGGAAGCGGTATAATAGGATTCCTGCTCATTTTGAGTAGGACGGGAACCGATGGAACCTACCGGTGCCTGAATATTCTGCGCCTTGATGGCGGTAGAGACCTCGCTGGCCGTCAGGCCCAGCTGGGCCATCTTATCCGGACGCAGGTTAACCCTCATGGAATACTCGGGACCGTAGGCCGTAACATCGGACACGCCCTTGACACGCTTAACCGCATCCACGAAGTTGGTCAGGGCGTAAGATTTTAAAAACATGGAATCATAAGTATTATTCGGAGAGGTCAGGGCAAAATACATGATGGTCTCCGATGACTGCTTAGCCGTGGTTACGCCGTAACTGGTAACCTCGCTGGGCAGGGAGGGAGAAGCCTGAGACACACGGTTCTGTACTTCTACGGAACCGATATCCGCATTCTTGCCTAAGTTAAAGGTAACATCCAGGCTGTAACAGCCGGTGTTGGTCGAAGTAGAACGCATATCGCGCATATTTTCAACGCCGTTGACATTCTGCTCTATAGCCTGGGCCACCGCTTCTTCCACCGTAGTGGCGCTGGCGCCTACGTAAGTAGTGCTGACGCGGATCTGCGGTTTTTGAATCTGCGGGTACTGGGCAATAGGCAGGCTGAAACCGGCCAGAGTACCTAACAGTACGATCACGACCGAAACCACGATTGCGAAAATCGGGCGGTCAATAAAAAAACGGGACAATTTCTCTACCTCCTATTTCGCATCGCCGGTATCCAGGTCTTTCTCGGTAATGGCAGTCGGTTCAACCAGACTGCCTTTATTAACCTTCTGAATACCTTCCACCACGATGGTCTCATTGCCGTCCAGTCCGCTTTCCACCAGCCACATGCGTCCCACTCTGGCACCCATTTTAACTTCCTTCATGTCGACCTTGTTGTCGCCATCCACCGTGTAGACAAATTTCTTGTACAGCAGTTCCTTAACCGCCCGCTGGGGAATCAGCATGGCGTTCTTAGTAGTACCGGCGTTAGCCTGAATGCGTCCGAACATGCCGGGAAGCAGCAGATGATTGGGATTATTAAAGGAAGCTTTCAGGGTCAGGGTGCCCGTACCTTCGGTCACGCCCTTGTCCACCTGGTCCACGGTGCCCTTTTCTGCATAAGTGCTGCCGTCGGAAAGCACCAGGGTCATATTTTCCAAAGAAGCCACCCCGCTGTCGTTATGAGCCTGGGCCAGCTTCAAGTATTCATTTTCAGACATGCTGAACTTAACCCGTACCGGATTAGTGTTGCTCATGGTAGCCATCAGCGTGTTGCCAGTGGTCACGTAATTGCCCACCGCCAGGTCGGAAGTATTGACCCGGCCGCTGAAGGGCGCCTTGACCTCGGTATCCGCCATGCCCACCTGAGCATTCTCCAAGACGGCCTTTTGTACGTCTACCGCCGCCTGAGCCTGATCCCGGGAAGCAATAGCCTGATCGTAGGTCTGTTTGGAAACCGCGCTCTGCTCATACAGGGTCGTATAGCGCTGGGCATCCCGCTGGAGTCGGTCCAGTTCCGACTGAGACTTGAGCAAAGCCGCCTGGGCGTTTAAGACTGTGGTCTGATAGGAACGCTGGTCGATGGTAAAGAGCACCTGGCCCTCTTCCACGTAGTCGCCGCCCTTAAAATATTTGCCGGTAATACGGCCGCTGACCTGAGGGGTCAACTTGGCTTCCTGCTGAGCCTCCACAAAGCCGGTAAAATCATACACGGTCGGCGTATCACGCTTGATAACCTGCATGGTCTTAACAGCCACCGCCCCGCCCGCCTGTTGTTGTTTTTTCTGCGAGCAGCCTGTCAGCATCAGCCCGCTGATAACTAAAGCAAGCACCGCCGCCTGGGCCAGCCTGCTCTTTCTCATCCCTAACATACAAATCCTCCCTCTGCCTATTTACCGCCATTTTTTTAAACTAATGCGCCGGCACCTGAACTTTTAGTCCCGGGCACGCACATAAATCTAACGCTAAGCTTAGACTATTATATGTTACCTACCAGGAAAACGCAACCCTATTAAGGCGGTTTTTTGCCAGTCTAGCTCGCTTAAGCTTCCTTTTACTCCGTTTTTTGCCGTTCTCTGACTGGTCAGTCAGTTTGCAGGAAGTTCATTATTTTGAGGCTGGTAAAGCTTTATCCCGCACAAAATTATATAAGTCCATGGAGGAAACAATCATCTCCTGGGTACGGACATTAAGTTTAACCTTCTTACCGGCCCGGGCCGGAGCTTTAACAGCGGTCTTAGGACGAACCTTCGTCGCCGCCGGCCGGGCCGCGGCAGCTGGTTTAACTTCAACCGCAGGTTTAACCTCTACCGCAGGTTTAACTTCTGCCGCAGGTTTAGCCTCAACTGCAGGTTTAACTTCTACTGCAGGTTTAGTTTCTGCCGCAGGTTTAGCCTCAACTGCAGGTTTTACTCCTGTTGATTTTACTTTCACTGGTTTAACTTCTGTTGGCTTAAGCACCTTAACCGCCTTAGCCTTGGGCGCCGCCGTTGACTTACCCGCCGGAACCACCGTATCCTTAGGCACCACAAAAGTGAAAACCCGTCCGTTAAAATACCAGTTCTCCGGTACAGCCTTAAGCTCCTGCCGTGGCATCCCCACCAAACCTAATACCTTCAGGAAGTCCTTATCTTCTACCTTGAAAACATCCCGCACCGACAATTTTCTGCCGGTACGCATATCAAAATTAACGATATTTTTATTAATATTACCGTCCTGACCCTCCCTGAACAAAATCAGGCTGAGCAGATTCGGTCCGGCGAACTCCACCCGGTAGGCCCGCTCGTCTTCTACGAAGCTGCCTTTGAGCCAGGCTGAGATTTCCCGGTTGATGGCATCCTGCACCTCCGGGTGTTCATTTACGGCTACTACCGGATAGTTTATCTCCACGCCTTTAAGCCAATAGCCCCGGGAATACAACTGCCAGTTATCGGTCCCCGCATTCACGTTGACCCGGGAGCGAATCAGTTCCTGCTCGTTATCCCAGTCGGCGTTCATAACTCTGGCGGCCGTTGGCTTCCAGACCTGCTCCTTCTGGGACCAGGTTAAATCCAGTACCCCTAAAACCGTACTGCCATCTGCATCCACAACGTTCTGCCGGGTATAAAGCCGGTCCTGATAGGCGGTCAGAGAGCTCAGGTTTCCCACCTGAGGACGCAGATACGGCTTTACCAGCTTACCAGCTTCGTCGTACACCTTCTGCCGGTCCTCCGAGCTGGTAATATCTTCCACCTGCTCCTCGTCCTTACCTTCCAGCTTGTAGTTGACCTTATAACGATGCTCCGGCAGATAAGCGGCCGCCGCGGTCAGGCCCAGGTTATCCGCTCCGGTAAAACGCTCCTTCACCTGCTTGGGATTCTTAAAATCCAAAATCCGGAAGGCCACGTCACCGCCGTCTCCCCCCTGAGCTGCTGAGAGCACTACATTCTCCCAGCCACCTCTTTGGGGCATAGTCTCCAACAGGCAGCCGTAGCCGCCCTGCAGAAGTGGAGCATAAGCGGTCTGCATCTTGCCGTCCCGGCCTCTGACCAGGACCAGCAGATTATGATAATACCCGCTTTCCTCGTTTAGCTTTTCGCCGTACAACTCCACCGTTTCCTTCTCGCCGTTGCCGTCTATATCAGCCTGAACCAGCGCCAGGTTTACCGGTTCCGCCAGGCAGCTGGCCGCCTGCCATAACCACAATGCCCCGGCCAAACCAGCCAAAGTTTTGAACATAGGTAACATCCTTTCCTAACTGACGGGCGACAGTTCTTGCCGTCCTATAATATTTATGCATCAAGAGTCAAAATTGCCTACACTAAGATACTATAATGTTAATATTATATCAGTTCTGCCCCTTCCGCGAAAGAGCTGCCCTAAGAATTCACTAAAAAAAGATGCAAAATCCCGGCTTTTATAATATAATAGGAAGAAATATAATTTTCCTGCTCTTGGTAAATATAGCTCTTTTTTGTGACAATTTTATGTCTAAATATGTACAGCGAAATTTTAAGTGCACTATTTTGAGGAGGTAAAACCCATGAAAAAACTTTTATTGTTAGGTCTGGCGCTCTGCATACTGGTCAGCGGCTGCGGCAGCCAGGCTAAGCCTGCGTCCAAGGCCAAAGTCACCTTAGGCATGCTGCGTCTTACCAGCAGCGCACCTTTATTCATCGCCCTGGACAAGGGCTTTTTTACCCAGGAGAACCTGGAGATCGACCCTCAGTGGTTTGATGCGGCCCAGCCCATCGCGGTGGCCACCGCCTCTTCCAAAATCGACGTAGGCGCCACCGGCATCACCGCCAGCCTGTTCAACATGGCTGCCAGCGGCCAGAATCTGGCCATCGTGGCCGATAAAGGCCGTGAGCAGAAGGGCTTTTCTTCCTCTGCGCTCATGGCCGGCACCGCCGCCTATAATCAGGGTATCAACTCTATTGAGGCGCTTAAGGGCAAACGCATCGGCCTGACCCAGAAGGGTTCCACCTTCCACTACATGCTGGGCCGGATGCTGGAAGCCAAGGGTCTCAAGCTGGAGGACGTCACCATCGTCCCCCTGGGCAAGCTCAGCGCCGTCATGGCCGCCCTGGAAAGCAAGCAGATTGACGCCTGCATCTTAAACGAGCCCAACATCACCAAGGTGGAGAAAGCCGGCTACGGCAAGCAGATAACCCAGGTCAGCGCCATCATGCCCTACCAGACCTCCGCCATCTTTTATTCCCCGGAGTTCTGCAAGAACAAGGACGCGGCCGTCCGTTTCATGCGGGCCTATAATAAAGCCTGCCGTTATTATTACGAAGCGGCCATCGACAAGAAGGATCCCCAGAAGCTGGATGAGGTCGTCAAGATTATCGCCAAGTACGTTAAATCCCCGGAAGCGGATATTAAGCTGGGTCTGCCCTACATTGACCAAAACGGCACCCTGCTGGCCGAAGATATTAAGACGCAGATTGACTGGTATTCTTCCCATCAGATGATGAACGGCAAGCTGGAATCGGCCAAGGTGGTCAACACCAGCTTTTTGGAAGAAGCTATGAAACAAAAATAAACAAAAGAGGTAAGTTTAGTGAAACTAATCATCAAAGATATTTCTAAAACCTTTACCAACCGGAAGGGCCAGCCCCTCCCGGTGCTGGAAAACATCAACCTGACCCTGGAGAAGGAAGAGTTTGTGGCCCTGGTAGGTCCTTCGGGCTGCGGCAAATCCACCCTGCTCAACATTACCGCCGGTCTTCTGCCGGCGGACAGCGGCACGGTTACCTTCACGGACCTGTACCCTAACGAAAAGCCCCTCATGTCCATCGTCTTTCAGGAGACGGGACTTCTGCCCTGGCTGAACGTATACGACAACATCGCCTTCAGCCTGAAGGCCGAGGGCGTGCCTCAGGGCGAATGGAAGGTCCGCATCGGCAACTACATTAACCTGATAGGCCTTCTGGGCTTCGAAAAAGCCTTTCCCCATCAGCTCTCCGGCGGCATGCGCCAGCGGGTTGGTATCGCCCGGGCCCTGGTAATCAATCCGGATATTCTCCTGATGGATGAGCCTTTCAGCGCCTTAGACGCCCAAACCAGGACCATCATGCAGGAAGAGCTGGTCAACCTGTGGGAGAAGACCAGGCTGACCACCTTATATGTGACCCATAATATTGAAGAAGCCGTGATGCTGGCGGACCGGGTAGTGCTCCTGTCCCGCCGGCCCGGCAAGATCCGCCAGGTTTTGACCATCGACCTGCCCCGGCCGGAGCGCAGTAAGCCGGAAAATGAGGCCAAGATTGCCGAATATGTCCGGATTATCTGGGAACAAATCAGCAGCGATGCCCGGGCGGCTCTGATGGAGGTGGATGAAAATGTCTGATTACCGGGTACCTAACCGGATGCGGCAGTGGGAGCGGACTTATCCCGCCGCCGTTTCGGCCGCCGCTATCATCATTTTGGTGGGCGTCTGGGAAGCCGTTTGCCGGCAAGGGCTGGTTTCCTCTTTATTTTTACCGGCCCCCAGCGCTATCATGAAGGCCCTCTGGGAGCTGATTATGACCGGAGAATTAGGCAAGAGCCTCTTAGCCAGCCTCTACCGTATTGCCGTCGGCTTTGCCTTAGGCGCTTCCCTGGGACTGACCGTCGGCCTGGTTACCGGCAGCAGCGCCTTATGCGACCGGCTCTTGAGTCCTTTAGTCAACGCCACCTACCCTATCCCGAAGATTGCCCTTCTGCCCTTATTCATCTTATGGCTGGGCATCGGAGAACTTTCTAAAGTGACCATCATCGCCCTGGGCGTCTTTTTTCCCATCGCCATGAACACCTACTCGGGAGTTAAGAACGTGGACCCGCTTTTAATCAGGGTTGCTGCCAGCTTTAATGCCTCCTGGTGGCTGACCATGCGGCAGGTTATCCTGCCCCACGCGCTGCCCATGATTTTTACCGGGTTCCGCCTGGCCGCAGGCACGGCCCTTTTGCTGCTGGTCGCCGCGGAGATGATTGCCGCCGAGCAGGGCATCGGCGCCTTAATCCTGCACTACGGCGATCTGATGATTACCGACAAGCTGATGGCCGGGGTCCTGGTCCTGTCTTTACTGGGCCTTTTGTTCAATCTGGGCTTTCGCTTCTGGGAACGCAAGGCTGTGCCCTGGAAGTATAATTAAGCCGGAAGGATTTTAACCAGCTTAACTAATTTAACTCACTTTACGAAATTTGCGAACTTAAAATTATGCAGCAAAAAGCTGCCGCGACGAAATTCCCGCCACGGCAGCTTTAATTTTTGGTTTTAGACTTTGTGTTTAGCTTTTGGCATTTAGGCTTTCACTTGGAGGTTTTCAGCTTAAATACTTTATATTAATCCCTCACGCCTATCAGCTATTTCCTTTCAAGCCTTAGGCGGCTGCGCGGTCAGCCACTGTTTATCCCGCTCGCTTTCTTTAAAGAGATGGGCGTCAAACCACATATAAAAGAACCGTTCCATGGGCACGATGTTGTATCCATCCTGACAATGGTCCGTAGTATCATAAGGATCGACCATGATCAGCACATCGTTGCCGTCGTTGTCGTCCCCCATGCTGTCCAGGCCGATAATGACCCGCCAGTGGCCGCCCCAGTCAATATTCTCCACCATGATAGGAACGTTGTTGTGCAGATTTTTCAGCACAAAGGCCTTAAAAGCCGCCAGGTCCTTCGGAGTCGGGTCGCTCAGGTTGGAGTGTACCTCCCAGCCCAGCTGTTTAAAATATTTAACCATGCCGGCGGTGTTGGTCCCCGGATGGCTGCTCGTAACCGTACCGGTGCCCATGATCTTGGCTATCTGCTGCTCATCTTCCAGCGGCGCTCCCTTAAAATGCGTCACCACCGTCAGAGCCGCCGCCGGACCGCAGGTATGATCCATCGACTGCTGGTAAGTCTTATAATGTTCCAGCAAAGTTAAGCTGCCGCCGGATTTTTGATGATAAAAATCCGGGGCCTTGTAATAAGGCGAATCCTTCACATCTACTTGTCCTTGAACCGCCGCGGCACCGCCCCGGTCCAAAGAAAAAGGCACCGGTATAATCTGCTCCCCGGCCATTCCCAAGAGAAACGCGGCCGACAACATACAGACCGAAAAAATCACATAGTTCTTTTTATTAAACATGGCCTTTTCCTCCTTACTTATTTCTGATTTATTGGTTACACCTATCTCTAATTCTAAATAGCTTTAAACTACGGGGTAATCTTAGATAGCGGTACAAGGCTCATACTTCAGCACGACCTTCTCCTTCCGCTCTTCCTAATCGCCGCCCTCCTCCTGTCTGGCCTCCCGCTCCAGCCGTTTTTTCACGGCTTCCAGCAAAGCTGCCTTTTCATTGGGCAGACTCCCGGCCTGCACCCGCTCCAGCAGATAGCGCAGGAGCACCCCTACCTGCTTTTTTTGCTCCGGCGATACTAACTGTAGCAGCTCCCCGCCCTTAACCTGAAGGTCGGCAGTATGAACCGGCATCTGGCCTTTAGCTAAAGCCACCACCTCGTCCGCCAGCTGACGGCCCTGCTCCAGGACCGGCTCCTGCCTTACCCCGGCCCAGGTGGCCCCCATATCGGCCAAAAAAACTTCCTTCAATTGTATAAAAGCCCCGGCCAGCTCCGCCTCGCTGCGAAACTGCCCTCCCGTTGCTTCGGTCCGCACCCAGTGCCGCAGTGTTTTTTCCCCGGTAAAGAGCATGGGGGTAAAACGCATATGCTCAGACACCAGCCAGACCACCCGCCGGATAAAAGCCTCGCCGTAACCCAGCCGCTCCAAAATTATCTTTGCCATATCAGCGCTTTTAGCCTCATGACCATAGTCGCTGGGCTGCCCTTCCTTATTAGGCTTGCGGATACCGGGCAGGCCCTTGGCGATATCATGCAGCAGCAGCGCCCAGCGCACGTCCAGTTCCTGAGGACCGTTATCAAGAGCATGCAAGGTATGCTCCCAGACGTCGTAGCAGTGAAATTTGCTATTCTGAGGCAGATTGCATAAATGCAGCAGCTCCGGCAGCACCGGCACATAGCTGCTTAAGCCCTGGCCGGACACCTTGCACCAGGCATGCACCAGACCGCTGTCCATGAACAACCTTAAGCCGCGCCCCGCCGCCTGACTTATTAAAAGTTTATCCAGCTCTGTCCGCACCCGCTCCACCGACAAACCCCGGCAATTACTTACGTCAAAGGGCAGCGTGCCCTCATAGCTAAAATCCAGCTGTCCTACCAGACGGCAGGCCCGGTACATCCGCAGGGCATCTTCCCCGTAGCGGATTTTTGCCTCGCCCACCGTACGCAAAACTTTTTTTTGTAAATCTTCCCGCCCGCCATGAAAATCATATATCTGCCCCCTGGCATCCAGGGCCATGGCATTGACGGTAAAATCCCGCCGGCCCAAATCTTCCTCCAGCTTGTCACAATACCAGACCTCGGCCGGGCGATGAGGATCGATGCCATAGCGTTCGCCCCGGTAGGTCGCCACCTCCACCGGCACGCCCTCCATGATCAACATGACCACGCCGTAGTTCTGGCTCAGTTTATCCACCGTCTTCAGCTTTTGCTGCCGGGCCAGCTGGAGCACCTCTTCCGGACGGGCGTTAGTGGTAATATCAAAATCACCCGGATTCAACCCCAAAAGCAGGTCGCGCACAGCACCGCCCACCACATAGGCTTCAAAGCCGTGGTCATTTAACATTTGCAATATTTTATTTACATAAGAAGGAAGCTGGAAATTCATTTTCTACTTTGTCCTTTTAGCCCTTGGGCGCCAGAAGGCGTCTACACTATTTTAATTTTTACCTGCAGCAGTGCTTACCCTGTTCTAATCTCTAGCCGCGGCAGTTTTTACCTATTCAAATCTCTACCTACGCAGCATCTGTCCGGCTGCCGTCTAAAAAAAATAACCACCGGAACTAATCCGATGGTTATATTATACCATATTTTCCATTATCAGGCTCGTCTTTAATGGTTAAGGTTATGTTTAACCTTCTAATCTGCCTTCAATCGTCAAGTTCGTTCTTTAACCTTCAGGTTCGTCTTTATCAAATTTAACGAAGGCCGTAATACCACCCTTGGCGGCTACCATCGGCTCTACCATGTCCTTAGGGTTGATTTCCACCTCAACCAGGTAGGGCTTATGCAGCTCAAAAGCTCTCTGCACCGCTGCCGCCAGAGCTTCCGGCGTCTTCACATGTTCGCCGGCCACCCCGAAGGCCTCGGCATATTTGACGAAATCCACGTAACCCGGCATCTCGCAGGAGAAGAAACGTTTATCAAACAGCACCGTCTGCAGCTGCCTGATCATGCCCAGGCCGTGATTGTTAAAGACAATCGCCGTCACCGGGATATTATTTGAAGCAATGGTAAACAGCTCGCTGCCGGTCATCTTAAAGCCGCCGTCGCCGCTGATGCTGATGACGTGGCTCTGCGGCCGGGCCAGCTGGGCCCCCATAGCCGAAGGCAGGCCGAAGCCCATGGTGCCAAGGCCGCCGGAGGTAATCCACTGCCGGGCAAACTGAATCTTCAGGTGCTGGGCCGCCCACATCTGGTGCTGCCCTACATCGGTGGTAATCACGAAATCTTTATCCTTAATCAAAGGATTCAAAGCCGCGATAAATTTCGGCGCCTCGTTGTCCTTGTCATAATCTTCGTTCCAGCGGGGCCAGGTATCGATCTGTTTCCACCACTCCGTCAAATCCTGGGGCTGGCAGCCTTTTTCTAAAAGCTGCAGACTCTGGTTCATATCCCCCGGGATACCGATATTGGCAAAAATATTCTTCCCCAGTTCCGCCGGGTCCACGTCCAGATGGATAATGGTCTTATCCAGACTGTAGCGGTGTCTCTCCCCGGTGAGCCGGTCGTTAAACCGGGCGCCCACCGCCAGGATCACATCCGCTTCCTTGATGGCGTTATTAGCCCGCTCGTGGCCGTGATAACCGGTCATGCCCAAAAACAGTGGCCGGTAGGCGCTGATAGCGCCCAGCCCCATCAAAGTGCTGACTACGGGGATATGCATCTTCTCGCATACGTGCATGGCGTCATATTCCCCGTCGCTGCTGATAACCCCGCCGCCGATGAGCATCACCGGGCGCTTAGCTTCGTTCAAAGCCTTAGTCGCCGCCGCGATCAGCTGAGGATCAGGCTGAGGCTTCTCCGGCACCCGCAGCTTATCCATGGTATAATCAACCAAAGCCGTCTGCACGTCCCGGGGCACATCGACCAGCACCGGGCCGGGGCGGCCGCTTTTGGCCAGCTGAAACGCCAGCCGCAAAGTGCCCACCAGCTGCTCCGGATGCTTGACCAGAAAATTATGCTTCGTCAAAGGCATGGAAGCCCCCGTAATATCGCACTCCTGAAAAGCATCCCGGCCGATCATATCCCTGGACACCTGCCCGGTGATAGCCACCAGGGGCGTAGAATCCAGGAGGGCAGTAGCCAGACCGGTCAAGAGATTAGTGGCGCCCGGACCGGAAGTAGCAATACATACCCCTACCTTGCCGGAAGCCCGGCCATAGCCGTCGGCCGCATGAGCCGCGTTTTGTTCGTGAGCCACCAGGATATGTCTGACCTGGGAGGCCCGCAGTGCATCATAAAAAGGCAGGATGGCTCCGCCCGGATAACCGAACACCGTATCTACCCCGTGCTCGCCCAGCACCTTGACCATTGCCTCTGCACCTGTAATCTGCATAATTTTCACTTCCTAACCGTAGCAAATCTTAACTAAAAAAACAAACCCTTACTTTAAAACTTCCGCCGCAATGAGCCGGCCCATCTCCGCCGTGGAGGTCTTAGTCAGACCCGGGCCGCACAAATCCGGCGTCCGGTACCCGGCCTCATAGACCCGGTCCACCGCCGCTTCGATGGCCGCCGCCGCTTCCGGCTGGTTTAAGGAATAACGCAGCATCATGGCCACCGAATAAATCTGGCCCAAAGGATTGGCAATCCCCTGGCCGGCAATATCCGGCGCGCTGCCGTGAATCGGCTCGTACATGCCGGTACCATCGCCTAAGCTGGCGCTGGGCAAAAGCCCGATGCTGCCGCCGATGACGCTGGCCTCATCCGACAAAATGTCGCCGAAGATATTATTGGTCAGCACCACGTCAAACTGTTTGGGATTAGTTACCAGCTGCATGGCACAGTTATCTACATAAAAATGATTTAACTCTACATCCGGATATTCCTTCTGCTGCATCTCGGTCACAATCCGGCGCCACATCCGGCTGGAGCCCAGCACATTGGCCTTATCCACGCTGGTCACCTTGTGGCGGCGCACCCGGGCGGCTTCAAAAGCCTTGCGGGCAATCCGCTCCACCTCAGGGCGGGTGTAAAGCTCAATATCAGAGGCGGTCTCCACCCCGTTTACCAGAGCCGCTTCGTTATGCTGGCCGAAATAAATACCGCCGGTTAATTCCCGCACGATAAGAAGGTCCGTGCCCTCTGCCCGCTCCGGTTTTAAAGGAGACAGATGAGCCGTATAAGGGCTTACCCGCATGGGGCGCAAATTGCAGTACAAACCCAGGGCCTTGCGGATAGCTAAAAGCCCCTTCTCCGGCCGGATAGCCGGAGCTACCTGGTCCCACTTCGGTCCGCCTACCGCCGCTAAAAGCACCGCATCCGCCGCCTTAGCTGACTGCTCGGTAGCTTCCGGGAAAGGCTTGCCGGTGGCATCGATGGCGCAGCCGCCTAAGAGCTGCTTATCATATTCTACGCTGAAGCTAAATTTCTTAGCTGCGGCGTTTAAAACGTCTAAAGAAGCATCCAAGATCTCCGGGCCGATACCATCGCCCGGGAGCAAAGTAATTTTCATCAGGGTTCCTCCCCTTTAAATTTGACCGCTGTTCTATTTCAAGTCAGCGCCGAGCAGCAGCCTCAGCTTAAGCCGGCGCCCTTTCCTATTTCTGACTCTTAATGTAGTTGACCAGACCGCCGCAGTCCGCTATCTTCTGAATAAACTCCGGCAAAGGCTTGGTCTTAATGGTCAGGTTCTTGTTGCGCACGTAAATCTCGCCCTTTTGCATATCTACCTCGACCTGATCTCCGGCTTCAATCTTTTTGACCTCGTCCCCGATTTCTAAGACCGGCAGTCCGATATTGATGGCATTGCGGTAAAAAATCCGGGCAAAACTGTCGGCAATGATGCACTTAGTACCCTTGACCTTAATGACCATGGGCGCATGCTCCCGGGAAGAACCGCAGCCGAAATTCTTGCCGGCCACCATGATATCCCCCGGCTGAACATTAGGCGCAAAAGTTGTATCAATATCTTCCATGGCATGCTGAGCCAATTCGTTAAAGTCAGCAATATTTAAATAGCGGGCCGGAATGATGACATCCGTGTCCACGTGATCGCCGTAGCGCCATACCTTGCTCATGCCAGCACCTCCCCTGCACCTGTGATAAAGCCTTTAACCGCACTGGCGGCCGCCGTATAGGGGCTGGCCAGGTAAACTTCGCTGTCCGGATGACCCATCCGGCCGCGGAAATTACGATTAGTGGTAGAAACGGCCCGCTCGCCGGCCGCCAGGATACCCATATAACCGCCCAGACAGGGTCCGCAGGTGGGAGTAGAAACCGCCGCGCCCGCATCGATGAAAATATCGATATAGCCCCGGCGCATAGCCTCGTGATAAATCTCCTGGGTAGCCGGGATAATGATGCAGCGCACCTCCGGATGTACCTTACGGCCCTTAAGCACCTCCGCTGCGCAGGCCAGATCTTCCAGCCGCCCGTTGGTGCAGGAACCGATTACCGCCTGATCAATCTTAATGTGATGGGACTCGCTGGCCGGATGCGTGTTCTCCGGCAGGTGGGGATAGGAAACCGTAGGCACCAGCTTGGATAAATCGATATCGATTTCCCGGGCGTACTTGGCATCCTCATCAGCAGTCACAGCCTTCCAGGGACGCCTTACCCGGCCCTTAAGATAAGCTTCCGTCTTGGCGTCCACCGGGAAAATGCCGTTCTTGCCGCCAGCCTCGATAGCCATATTGCAGATGGTGAAACGATCGGCCATCTCCAGCTCAGCTACGCCGGGACCGGTGAATTCCAGGGACTGATAACGTGCCCCGTCCACCCCGATCATCCCGATGAGGGTCAAGATTAAATCCTTGCCCTTGACATATTTAGGCAGCTTACCGGTCAGATTGACCTTGATAGCCGCCGGTACCTTGAACCAGGCCGTGCCGCTGGCAAAAGCGCAGCCGATATCCGTCTGTCCCATACCGGTAGACAAAGCGTTCAGAGCGCCATAAGTACAGGTATGTGAATCTGCTCCCACCACGATTTCCCCGGGAGCCACCAGGCCCTTATCCGGCAGCAGCGCATGCTCGATGCCCATCCGGCCCACCTCGAAATAATTGGTCAGCTGGTGCTTTCTGGCAAAATCCCGCATCTGCTTGCAAAGGGTTGCTGATTTAATATCCTTGCAAGGGGAAAAATGATCCGGCACCAGCACAATCTTATCCTTATTAAAGACGGGCCTGCCTATCTCTTCAAAAACATTGATGGCCGGCGGGCCCGTAATATCATTGGCCAGTACCAGGTCAACCTGGGAGACCAGTAAATCTCCCGCCTCCACCTGATCCTTGCCCACATGCAGCGCCAGTATTTTTTCCGTCATGGTCATACCCATAATTTTAGCCTCCTAAAAATCTTCTGATGCTCCTTAAGTAAAGGCGGGCAGGAAAGCCTGCCCGCACCCTGCCTCGCCGGAACACCCGGCCGGTAAAACATTCCCCTGACGTCAGCCTTAACCCTAAAGCTTACACCTGTAAGAATTTTACCTGACCAGGTACCTGGCAAGAACCTGTTTATTATTTCTTTACCCAGCTCATCATGCCGCGCAGCTCAGCGCCGACCTTCTCAATGGGCATTTCCTTGCCGGCCTTGCGCATAGCGTTAAAGGCGGGACGACCGCATTGATTCTCCAGCAGCCAGTTCTTAGCGAAGGTGCCGTCCTGAATCTCGGTCAGAACCTGCTTCATAGCTTTCTTGGTCTCGGCAGTGATGATGCGTTTGCCGGTAACATAATCGCCGTACTCAGCCGTATCGGAGATGGAATGACGCATCTTGGCCATGCCGCCTTCGTACATCAGATCTACAATCAACTTCATCTCGTGCATGCACTCGAAGTAAGCGTTCTCGGGAGCATAACCAGCTTCGCACAAGGTTTCAAAACCAGCGTTGATTAACGCCGTAACGCCGCCGCACAAAACAGCCTGCTCGCCGAACAGATCGGTCTCAGTCTCATCGCGGAAAGTGGTTTCCAAAACGCCGGCGCGGGTACCGCCGATGCCTTTGGCATAAGCCAGGCCGATGTCATGAGCCTTGCCGGTAGCATCCTGATGAACCGCGATCAGGCAGGGCACGCCCTGGCCTTCGGTGAAGACGCGGCGTACCAAGTGGCCCGGGCCCTTAGGAGCAACCATGAACACATCGATATCAGGAGGCGGAACAATCTGGCCAAAATGAATATTAAAGCCATGGGCAAAAGCCAGCGCCATGCCGGAATGCAGGTTGGGGGCGATATCACTGCGATAAGTAGCCGCCTGTTTCTCATCCGGGATCAAAATCATGACCACATCCGCCCATTTAACAGCTTCAGCGGTAGTCTTAACGGTCAAGCCGGCTGCCTCAGCCTTAGCCTTAGACTTAGAGCCTTCGTACAGACCTACGCAAACGTCAGCGCCGCTGTCTTTCAAATTCAGCGCATGAGCATGACCCTGAGAGCCATAACCGATGATGGCGATCTTCTTACCTTTGATTAATTCCCAATTCGCATCCTTGTCATAATACATTTTTACCATTTGCTGCATCTCCCTTATTTAAATTAAATTAAGCTATATTTCAGCCGGAATTCGGAACCATAACCGTCAGGCGGCTAAAAAAACAATTTTAGGGGTCAGATTACACCAGCATTCAGTGCTGCAGTCTGCCCTCCTCCTAACCAGCCCTCACACAATCTTGTGCTCCACCTGCTTAGGCCATTCAAACCTGGACTTGCGCACCGTCAGGGAATCATTGCCCCGTTCCATGGCTACCAGACCGGTCTGCACCATCTCCATGATACCATAGGGCCGCATCAGATCTACAAAAGCGTTCAGCTTGCTGTCGCTGCCGGTAGCCAGAAAGATGATAACGTCGTCGGTCACATCTACCGCCTGAGCCCGGAAGACCTCGCCCAGCTTCAACATCTCCAGCCGGTTGGCCCCGGCCTTGACCTTAATCATGGCCATGCTGCGCTTAGCGCTGCGATCCGGAGGCAGGACCTTTACTTTCTCTACTTCCACCAGCTTGGTAAGCTGCAGGCACACCTGCCTGATAGTGGGCTCATCTGCGTCCATGGTAACCGTCATGCGCGAAAACTCAGGGTTAGAGGTAATACCAACCGCCAGACTGTCAATGTTATAGCCGCGACGGGAAAACAGCCCTGCGACCCTCATCAGCACGCCCGGCTGATTTCTTACCACGATTGCTAATATTTGCTCCATATAACCTCTTCCCTCCTTAATGAAAAAGCCCCTATCTGCCTTGTAAACAGATAGGGGCGAATTAACCGCGGTACCACCCTAATTGGACCTCATTGTCTCGGGCCTGTAAGCCCGAACGCTTAACGCGCGCTCACGTTGACCCTTACTATTCCTTCAGGGCCAAGGCTCCCGGGTGAGTTTCATCCTAGAATAGGCTTAGGACTTGCACCAACCGTCCCTTCTCTTCACGCCTGTCTCAAGAACTACTGTCCCGTTCTCCGCCTTTACTTTTTCTGCTATCCCACGACCCTTAGCCTCAGGTTTGGCAACTTAGCGTTACAGTACCCAGAGGATTAACTCTGAACTCATAAGCAGCTATTTTTACCTTGCATCCTTAAGGTTTATTCGTTCGTGTTAAATACCATTATGCTAAATTTAGTCCTTAATGTCAAGGTTTTTTTAACAATTTCGGTTAGTTTTCTTATTTTAGTTCACTAACTGTAAAGAGAGTTACAGTTTTTTATGCTAAATATTTCAAAAAAGCCTCCGCCTGCTTTTGTAAAAAGGGAGCGCTGGCTTCTAAGACTAATTTACCGCCCTTCATCTGCTGCATGCCGTTAGGAATAGTCAAACGCACGCCGTTCATGATATCCATGTTCAAAAAGCTAAGCAGAGTTACCAGATGATCCTGGGCCAGCCCGGTACCGCTGATACCAGGCGTAATGCCGCTTAAAGCCAGCTTCTTGCCGGCCAGCACCTGGGGCTCTTTAGCGCTGATAGGCCGGGACAGCCAGTCCAGCAGATTCTTTAAGACGCCGGGGAAGAAATGATTATATTCCGGGGAAAAGATCCAGATGCCATCCGCTTCCTTTACCGCGGCCCGCACCCTGGTCACAGACTCCGGCGCCGGGTGCTCCAGGTCCTGATTAAAAAACGGTACGTCCGAATAATCCAAAAACTCAAACTGAGCCCGGTCGCCTACCGCCTGCTGCGCCGCCAAAGCCAGCTGACGGTTAAAAGAATCCCGGCGTAAAGAACCTACTATCGCTAAAATTTTCTTCATTATAAATACACCTCTTTCTAAATTTTTAACTACCTTCCAAATTGCCCTGCCGGGAACCTTTCTTTCCGCGCAGTTTATGGATAATAATTATTGATAATATTATACCATAAACTCTACTAAAATACTAGTTTTTATCACATTTATCTTCATTACGCTACGGATGAGCAGATTATTGCACGTTTTTGGCTATTTCAAGTAATAACTTATCCGAATTTTACACTTTGCCAATTTTGTGCTAAACTAGATATGGAATTTTTTAAGGTATTTTAAAGGAGGTATTTATGATGAACGTATTAGTAACACTTCCCGTCAACGAAACTCACAAAAAAGAACTAACTGCTAAGGCTGGCAATGCTAAATTAATATACGTGCCGCTTGATAATGTAACCGAAAAAGATGTTACCGATGTTGAAGTTATCATCGGTAATGTGTCAGAAAAGTTGCTTAGAGCTGCTAAAAAATTGCGTTTCTTGCAATTAAACAGTGCTGGTGTTTATATTTACACTAAGCCAGGTGTATTACCTAAAAATGTCAGAATTGCTACCGCATCCGGCGCCTATGGGTTAGCTTTAGCTGAACACATGATGGCTCAGCTTTTAGCCATGATGAAAAAATTATATCTTTATTATGATCATCAAAAAAACTGTGAATGGGTAGATGAGGGGCCTGTGACATCTATATACGGCTCCACCGTCTTAGTTGTTGGTCTTGGCGATATCGGTGGACAGTTTGCCCGCCGTATGAAAGCCTTAGGCGCAAATATTATAGGTATCCGTCGAAATATTAACATAATTCCTGACTATGCAGATGAAATTGGTCGTTTAGAAGACTTGGACAAATATCTCGGTCGTGCCGATATTGTCACCTCCAGCCTTCCGGATTCCACTTCTACTACTCATATTTTTAATAAAAAGAGTTTTGCCGCTATGAAGAAGGGAGCTTATTTCATTAATATAGGTCGTGGTAACGCTGTCGTAAGTAAAGATTTATGTGACGCAATAAAAAGCGGTCATCTGGCTGGAGCAGCCTTAGATGTAACTGAACCAGAGCCATTACCTGCTGATGATCCTATGTGGAAAATTCCTGGGATTTTCATTACACCTCATATCTCTGGAAAATTTCATCTTGCCGCTACTCTCGATAATGTTGTTAAAATAGCAGCGGATAATTTGGCCGCCTTTATTAACGACAAACCTATAAGAAATGAAGTTAAGTAATTTTAAATTTCATGAGGCGGTTTTCTGTAAATAAACCATTTTAAAAGCTGCGTTAATTGCCAAATCTAGTAGGAGACTACCCATTAATTGAGTAGGCGACCTCTCACACCACCGTGCGTACCGCTTAAGTCCACGGCGGTTCAAATGTTTAAGTGCTTTGTACTCAATAGCTCGTATGGGACGGCAAGTCGTAGTATCCGTCCCTTGCGAGCTTTTCGTTTGTAATACTTTTATCTTTTCCATTACTTCTCGTAACTTCTCGTACGTTTCTTCCCTGGTTCCTTTTCGTCAGCAAGCTTAACCTGTCCTTGGCTTTCGCCAAGGACTTACGATGTACACGGATATTAACTCGTTGGTCACGGATATACCGGCGCAGAACGTTCATCAGCAGTTCATGGTTCAGAGTGTCGAAGTATTTGGACAGGTCCACCACCACGGCGTAACCATATCCGGCTTCGGCATATTCCTTTACTTTCTGTACTGCCTGTTGCGCA
>Ga0268357_100551_pt1 | contig 44593 bp, 43 predicted proteins | sample BioMet10_FD_192466 | JGI IMG/M metagenome (GOLD analysis project Ga0268357, IMG submission 192466) | Sewage microbial communities from Oakland, California, United States - Biofuel 10 (Illumina Assembly) | ecosystem: Engineered > Wastewater > Sewage > Unclassified | place: USA: California... | reverse complement strand
TAATAAAAGAAGAGCTCGAAAAAATGGGAATAGAAACTAGGTCTATTGGTGATACAGGAATAGTTGGAATAATTAAAGGAAAAGAAGGAGGAAAGGTTTTAGGACTTAGAGCTGACATTGATGCACTGCCTGTAACAGAAGATACAGGGCTTGACTTTACTTCGGAAAATGAAGGCATTATGCATGCCTGCGGACATGATACGCACGCTGCCATGCTGCTTGGCGCTGCAAAATTATTATCTAGAATGAAGAGTGAATTTAAAGGTACCGTAAAGCTTATATTCCAGCCCGCAGAAGAAGCAGGCTCTGGAGCCAAAGCAATTATAGAAAAGGGTGCTTTAAAAGATCCTGCAATGGATGTTATCATTGGTATGCATATATTCGGAAATATACCATGCGGAAAAGTGGTTGTTCAGGAAGGCCCTCTAATGGCTAGTGGAGATACCTGGAAACTTGAAATCATGGGTAAGCAATGTCATGGTTCGTCGCCTTGGGAGGGTGTGGATGCAAATGTCTGTGCAGTAGCAATTGCACAGGCGCTTCAGACTATAGTAAGCAGAGTAAATGATGCACGGTCTCCAATAGTTATAAATGTAGGAACCATACAAGCCGGGGACCGCTTTAATATTACATCAGGGAAGGCTGTTATTGAAGGAATGAACAGGACGTTTAATGAAGAAACCCGCAAAAAGATTCCAATTTGGATGGAAAAGGTGATAAAAGGAATCTGCTATGCATACGGTTGTGAATATAAGTTCAATTATGATTTTCTTGTAGCAGCTACAATTAATGATCAGGAAATAACAAAACTTCTGAGAAAATCTGTAACAAGTGTTATTGGTGAAGAACACATTTTGCAGATTGAAAAGATAATGGGCTCCGAGGACTTTTCGGAATATATGCTTTATACAAAAGGCGCATTCATGTTACTGGGTGGGGGAAACGAGGCAAAAGGATGGCTTTATTCGCAGCACTCCAATCATTTTAAAATAGATGAAGATGCATTAACAATAGGTGTTGCATGCTACGTACAAGCTGCACTTGACCTTCTTAAATAATATGTAAAAGAGGAGAATTGTACATGGGAAATAATATGTTAAATAAAGCAAAGGAAATACAGGATTGGGTAGTGGAACATAGAAGAGATTTCCATAGGCATCCTGAATTATCCTATAAAGAATTCAGAACTACCAAGGTAATAAAAGAAGAGCTCGAAAAAATGGGAATTGAAACCAAGTCTATTGGTGAGACAGGTATAGTTGGAATAATTAAAGGAAAGGAAGGTGGAAAGGTTTTAGGACTTAGAGCTGATATTGATGCACTTCCTGTAACAGAAGATACAGGACTTCCTTTTACTTCGGAAAATGATGGAGCTATGCATGCCTGCGGACATGATGCTCATGGCGCCATGCTGCTTGGTGCAGCAAAATTATTATCTGGAATGAAAGATGATTTCACAGGTACTGTAAAACTTATATTCCAGCCTGCGGAGGAAGCAGGTACCGGTGCAAAAACAATTATTGAAGCAGGTGCCCTAAAAGATCCTGAGGTGGATGTTATTCTTGGGATGCATATATTGTCTGATATTCCCTATGGAAAAGTGGTTATTCAGGAAGGACCTCTTATGGCTAGTGGAGATACTTGGGAGCTTGAAATCCTTGGGAAGCAGTGCCACGGATCAGCACCTTGGCAGGGTATAGATGCAAACATATGTGCTGCAGCAATTATGCAGGCGCTTCAGACTATAGTTAGCAGAGTCAATGATGCACGTTCTCCAATAGTAATAAATATAGGAACCGTACAAGGGGGGGACAGGCATAATATTACTTCAGGCAAAGCTTTTCTTGAAGGAATGAACAGGACATTTAATGAAGAAACACGTAAAATGATTCCAGTCTGGATGGAAAGGGTGATAAAAGGGATTTGCAGTGCTTACGGCTGTGAATATAAGTTTAAGTATGCTTACTGTCTGCCAGCTACAATTAATGATTCTGAAACAACAAACCATCTAAGAAAGTCTGTAGAAAGAATTCTTGGAGAAGAGAATATTTTGCAGATAGAAAAAGTAATGGGTTCTGAAGATTTTTCAGAATATCAGCTTCTTACTAAAGGTACGTTCATGTTCTTAGGAGGCGGAAACAAAGAAAAAGACTGTATATACCCTCAGCACTCAAATCATTTCAAAATTGATGAGGATGCGTTTCCAATAGGTGTTGCATGTTATGCACAAGCCGCACTAGACTTTCTTAAATAAAAAATAACATTGACAACAAAGAAAATCAGTTGACACAAAACTTCTGTAGAAGAATGATTCTGCAGGGGTTTTGCTTTTTTTGCGATAATAATTCCTAATTTTGAATTTAGTTTAATTAAATGTTATAATATTATTGCAAGGGTAAAAAATTTTACTTACATCGCGTATTAAAAACATGATAAAATTAGATACAACGTGTAATTTTGATGAACAAAAGTCCGGTTGTCAAAATTGCATGTTATTTTTTGCAGAAAAATTGTTGAGATTTCAGGGTTGAGTGGGATTGTTGCAAAAGGATGGATGCTTATGAATAAAGTTAAAAACCTGAGAGTAAAGATTAAAAATAAAAGGGGTGATATATATCAAGATAGTAAATGAACAAATAAAGCACATAATTTTTGGAGAAGGAAAAGTCGTCAGCCAGGAAGAGGGCAAAATATCTGTAAAATTTACCGGGCAATGTGAGACAAAGCGATTTATATATCCAGATGTATTTGAAACACATTTAAAATTAAGTAATCCAGCTTTAGAAATAGCCGTACTGGAGGAAGTGAATTGCAAGCATGCACAGATTAATGTTGAAAAGATGCGAAAGCAGCGAAAACATGAGATTACAGAAAAATTGAAATTTGAGGCGGAGAAAAAGTTGAAGCTTGAAGCGAAGAAAAAGAAGACAGCACAGAAGGTGAAAACAGCATAAGTTAATGAGTTAATTAATCAGTGCATTAATCCCAATTTCAAAAGAAGGCAGCCTGATAGATACAGTGTTATGGAAGAAATAGTGTAAATATAAAAATTACATATACAAAATCAAGAAGATTTTTTGCTTATCTCCTGTTACAATTAAAAAGTAAATAAAATATAACCTAAAAAAATTAAATTTTAGATAAGGGGAGATACATTATGACAAAAACATATTTTAATCCAGGCTGTGCTTTAAGTATATATAAGCCTGAAATAGAAAATAAAATTTTAAAGTTTCTGAATGAAAACTACGGGGAGGTTGCATTGCATAAAATATGTTGTCGCCATAATCCGCAGCTTGAGGCGGGCTCATTGATTATTAATGTATGTGCTGGTTGTGATAGACGTTTTAGGAGCTTATATGAAGGCATCTCAACAATCTCTTTATGGGAGGTAATTGATGGGTTGGATGGATTTCAATACCCTGACTATAAAGGCTTGAAGTTGTCGGTACATGATGCTTGTCCTGTGCGTGAAAAGCCACAGGTGCATAAGGCTGTACGAAATCTGCTCCAAAAGATGAACATTGATGTTGTTGAAACAAAGTTTTATGGCACGAATTCAATATGCTGTGGAGATGATTTTTATCCTAAGCTACCTATTGAAAAGGTTCAGCAAAAAATGAAGGAACGAGCAGGTTCTATGCCTTGCAGTGAGGTTTGTGTATATTGTGTTTCATGTATCAAATCAATGTATATTGGGGGAAAAACACCTAGACATTTGCTGGATCTTCTAATGGGAGAGGCAACTGAACCTCAGATATACGATACCGTAAAGTGGCACGAACAATTACAAAACTATATTGATGAACATTGATTTGATTGTTGATTTTAAAAATACGTATGATATAATAATTAAGATAATGATTAAATAAAAGATTGGAGTTGAAAAAATGATTAATTTTTCTTGCTAATTTTAGAAGCATAATAAAATTGTGGAAACAGAAAATGCCGCTTATTTTGTTGTGCTTATGCAAGAAAGTTACTAATTTTTTCACTCAGATAATATATCTGTTTCAAGCCTAATGAGGCTTTGATTTTGCTGTATTTATGGGCTGCAAGAATATACTTTCTTGCAGCCCATAATTTTTTGTACAGGAGAGGGTGAATTTATGTCTTTAATAAACATTAGAAACTTGACCTTTGGTTATGAAGACAGTTACGATAACATATTTGAAAACGTAAATTTTCAAATAGATACTGATTGGAAATTAGGATTAACAGGAAGAAATGGCAGGGGCAAGACAACATTTTTTAATTTGCTGCTTGGCAAATATGAATACAGGGGTAATATTTCTGCAAATGTAAGTTTTGAATATTTTCCCTTCAATGTAGTAAATAAGGAAAATATGACTATTGATGTAATCAGTGACATCTTTCCAGACTATCTTAGCTGGAAATTAATGCGAGAATTTTCATTGCTGGAGCTTTCTCAGGATATTTTATATCGACCATTTAATACTTTATCCTACGGAGAGCAAACGAAAGTGCTGCTTGCTGCTTTGTTTCTTAAGGAAGATGGCTTCCTGCTGATTGATGAGCCAACAAATCACCTTGATATGAATGCAAGAAAGCTTGTCAGTGATTATCTCAATACCAAAAGTGGATTTATTCTGGTTTCACACGACAGGGCCTTTCTTGATAACTGCGTGGATCATATTCTTTCAATCAACAAAACAAATATTGAAGTACAAAAAGGCAATTTTTCCTGTTGGTTTGAAAATAAACAAAGGCAGGATAATTCTGAGCTTGCAGAAAATGAGAAGCTTAAAAAAGATATTAATCGCTTATCGGAATCTGCTAAACGAACGAGCGGTTGGTCAAATGAAGTGGAAAAATCAAAAATCGGGTCAACAAACTCCGGCTTAAAGCTGGATAGAGGTTATGTGGGCCATAAGGCTGCTAAAATGATGAAGCGCTCCAAGTCAATCCAAAGCAGACAGCAGGCTGCTATTGAAGAAAAGTCTAAACTTCTTAAAAATATTGAGAGTTCCGAAAACCTGAAGATTTCTCAACTTACTTATCATAAAAATCGATTTGCAGAACTTGAAAATGTTTCAATTTTTTATAGTGACAAGATGGTTTGCAAAGATGTAGTCTTTACTATTGAGCAAGGTGACCGAATTGCTCTTGTGGGTAAAAACGGTTCCGGAAAATCAAGCATCATCAAACTTATTTGTGGTGAGAATATAAACTATACAGGAGTTTTCAGGAAAGGAAGCCAGCTTAAAATATCCTATGTCTCTCAGGATACATCACAGCTTCATGGTAATTTAACTGACTATGCTTTAAACAACGGTATTGATGAAAGCCTTTTTAAAGCCATTCTAAGAAAACTTGATTTTTCAAGAATTCAATTTGAAAAGGATATGTTATCTTTTAGCGGCGGGCAAAAGAAAAAAGTGCTGATTGCAAAAAGCCTTTGTGAGAAAGTTCATTTGCATATATGGGATGAACCGCTTAACTTTATTGATATTATCTCCCGTATGCAAATAGAAGAGTTACTGCTTGACTACTCACCAACTTTACTATTTGTGGAACATGACAGTGAATTTTGCAAAAATGTTGCAACAAAAATTGTTGAACTTTAATCTCAATCTATACAAAAAGTGTACGTTAAGACTTTAGGGATGTCAAAAGAGAAGTAATTTTAACAATGCGAAAGCCAGCGTCTTTAGGCGCTGGCCGGTAACAGAGGCTTATAGACTCAGAGCTAACCACCTGTTTTACAGGTGATCATGATTTCTTTAAGAAATTGCAGATGCAATAATAATTCCAATAGCTATTAAAAATCCAGCTATAACAATACCTACTGCAATATTATTCTTCTTTAACTCCTCGTTAAAGTCTATTTTTTTCAGAACAATGTCAAATATAAAATACCCTCCTATCAAAAGGCATATACCTAATAAACCGTAAATAATAGCTAAAGTCATTCCTTGGGTTAAACTCATGATTAATTCCTCCTTTTAATATACTAATTTTTAAATTTTAACTTAGTTATTTTTTTGCAGCAAATGTTGTAACAAATGAAGCTGTCTCATTAGTTATGAAATTTCCCATCCTGGTATATATGCCCGAAGGTTTAGTCCCAGTAATATATACTCCTATTACAGGGAAATAAAATTTATTTTCAGAAGCTATTGTTTTATATTTAATCATTTCAAAAGGCTTCGTATTTATTCTTTCTTGAAATATAATATCTTTTAAACCTTTTTCAATTCCTTCGTAACTCATAATTATGCCTTTGCCCTCTCTTGACAGAGGTGGTTTTGCCAAGCAGTCAATTGAAAGCTTTTCGTCAGGTTCAAAACATGAATAAGGAATATATTTTAATATAAAATCTTCTTCCTCCTTTGTATAAAAGCATTTACCCATAAGTTCATAAATAACACAGTAAATGGCTTTGGATTGTGTTATCAAAGTATGTGTAGGATTTATACTGAAAGTCATCTTATTAAGAGCCCTAAAGACATCATCAAGTTCTTTTTCGCTGGCAAGCCAATCTAATGGGAAATATCTATATACAGCATCTAATTCATTGCCATATAAATATAATTTATCTTCTTTCACTTCTAAGTCATAGATATTGCCAAGAAAAACGTTGTACTTTTCGGTTTCATTAATGATCTCCATTAACATATCTGTGTTGTACCAATCTTCAAAATAACTGGTACAAACAAAACCAATATTTTTAATTTCCTTCTTTGAAGAAAAATCTTTAAGTATTCTTTCGAAAGATTTTTTTATATCTTCCTTTAAATTTATATTTACGTCCTTGTGCGGAATACTCAGTTCTTCCTGTATTATTTTTTGTATACCAATACTTTCTACTAGCCCTGCAGGTGTTTCTGAATTAAACTCAAGTATTTTTAAATCGCCTTCATTATCCATAACAAAATCAATTCTTCCAATGGCGCAAAATGAATCTGTATATGAGTTTAAAACCAACTCTTTAAGAGATAGAGGAATACCCAGTAATTCTGAAAAAGAATCGAAATTTGCTTGTACTAATTTTGATGTTTTATCTAATATTGAACAGTACTTAATGCTGGCATTTTCTATTTCTTTCATAAGAGATTTATCCAATATAAGCGAGTCTAAGGAAATGTATTCTTCTATATTGGAATACTGGCCGGTAAAAGCATAATCAAATGCAGCCCTTTCCGTTACTTTGTCCCAAATTTGTTTTCTATCCGGACAATTATATTTTTGAAGTTTTATAGGATAATCCTTCTTACCAATTGGTGACATCCAGGTTGTGCAGTTATCTGTTAAAAAAGTATTACTCCATCTTACGCATATCCCTTCAACTTTATCACCAAGGACAAAAGTACCGAAATTACCGTATGCTAAACAGGGGACATTCATTAAGTTGTCATCTATATAATAGGTATACTCTTTTTTTATATCTATTACATCTTGAACTATATGGATCTTATCGCTGCTTATAACGCTTTCAATCTGCTTTTTCCAAGCATCATCTGAATAAAGTTTTCCAATATAAACCTCTCCGCTGTATCTTCCAAAAGAAGCTTTTACTATAAGGTTGTTTTTATTTTTTAAAACAATCTCGCTGCTGTCTTTTGAAAATATAGAAGTGCGAGGTATGCATTTTTTTATTACCTCTGCTTCTTCTATTGTAATAAGACTTGAGTTATTTTGCACAAGCTCCCAAAGATAAGCAAATAAACTTTTAGCCTGTATAGCTATAACCCTAGGGTCGTTTAAAACTAATACGTCTCCATTTTCAAAACAATCCAATATTTTATCAATGTCATTTACTTCCTGAAGATATTCAATTGGGAATAATCGCAGAATTACATCTATTCTCTCCTCATCAAATGCAAATACTTTATTGTCTTTAACAGAGAAATTTTGAGGTCCCACTTGCAAGATATTCAGCCTTGTATCTGCACATAATTCTTTTAAATAGTATGCAGCATGGAATTCCTCGTAGTGGCAAGGGTCTATCAGAAAAGCCACATTTATTTTTTCGTTGATGTCCTTTTTTTTGCAATAACCCTCGCATATGGATAAAAGTTCATTTATCATCTTTATTTCAAAAGATTTATTAACGTTTCCATCGAAATCCATTGAACCAGCAAGTCCAATCTCTTTCTGAGCACAGGGTTTGTCATAATTTATTTCTGCAAACAAAATATTTCCATTATTATTTCTAAATGTATCAAATCTAGTCCAAAGCAAAGGATTAATACTGCAATTTAAACTAAAAATTCTATTTTTTAATGGAAAATCATCTATATATGAAATAAGATTTTTATGCTTTGAATTTAGTTGTTTCAATATATTAAGACAAATATTATTAATCGTTTCAGAATAATATATCATATCATCATAAGTACCTGTATCCAAGTAAAATGGTATCTGAGAATGAATAGAGTTTTCTTTTTCGTTGCTAACCATATAGTACCTGAATAAAACTTCTTCTGTGAATTGTTTTTGATCAATCATTTTGATATCATCCTTATTAAAATACTCTTATCTATTAACTTGCTGTACTTCCTCCATGAGCTCCAGAATATCCTCCGCTTGATTCAGCAGTACTTGATGAATTAAAGGAAGAGCCTGTACTTTTTGAAGAACCACTACTTATTGATGAACTGGTACTGGCTGATCTGTGGCTGCCAAAAAAGAAAAAACCACCTGATGAACTTCCGTTATTATTATTATTTTCATTATTATCATCATCTGTATTAGTTGAAGTCCCATTTTGTATAGGTTTAGGCGCACACCCGCCTAAAGCCACAGGCCCTGAAACTACTAATGCGGCGGCGACTGCAAGCGACAGCGCTCTTTTTTTACTCATTTTTAATACACTCCTTTCTATATGAAGCTTCGCATTCTTAATATAATTTCATTACTATGTTAGTCTCCACTTGCATGCCGAAATTTTTTAAGTAATCCAAGTAATTTTGGATATCTTTTTTTATATCTTTTTGTGTAAAAAGAACAACCTTGCGATATCCAAGCAGTTTAAGGGTTTCAACATAAGGTATATCATCATCACATATTTCATACTGATTGTTAAGCTTTTTTTTATATTTTTCATCTTTAAAGTCTTGATATCTGTCATAATCAAACATGAAGATATACGCCCTTGGGATAATTTGTTTTAAATTCAGTCCATATTTAATCAAATTTTCTATATTATTCTTTGTACCTATCAGTCCATATGCATTGAAAAGCATATTAAAACAAATTATAGGTTTAATAGAAAATATGTTATTTAACACGAATCCGATTTCTAAAGACCTGTCAAAATCAAAGTCGCAAATAATGAATTCATCCTCTTTACAGCTTAATATACTTTGAATAGTATCATTATGTTTTAGTTGCAGGCATGATATGTCAAAAGCTGTATCCAGCTGAAAATCCTCATAAGTTTTAAGTGATACGAAAGGACCGCTTTTTATGAAACATTCAAAAGCATTGGAGTTAACCTTCCAATTCCTATAGATTTGTCGCACATCAATATCTTTAAGATTCATTTTTTCATACCTACCATTCATAAGAGCAAGCAAAAATTTTATTTAAAGATATATACTGCTTGTACCCTTCGCTAATTACTACAACATATTGGGGGGTGCTTTCTTCTTCAACTACATCACCGGTTAAAGTTACCTTTGGTTTGCAACTAGACCAGCTTGTTAAGTCAAAATACAAATTTACTTCTCTTCCTAAAGTACCTATAGCATATGGGATTTCATAAGTTATAGCAAATATTTTGTCAAAGGATAAAAATTGTCTATATAATTTACCGTCATCATGCGTTTCAATAATGAAATTGTTTTTTCGGATTCTTATTTCCCCATTAAAAACCTCATCCGGTGAGTTTTTATTCCAACTGTCTTCATTTAAATATATATTAATTTCCACAATATTATATCCACCTTTCTTCTTTCTTTTTTAATTATACCATACTGTGACAAACTACATGCCAATCATGCTCTGGTTATTCATAAAAGACATTTTGTGAGCTTTTGCACATAATTAAAGCTAAAATAGATAAAGAATACAATCCTGATGACTACAATGTGGGTGTTATAAAGTCTGAAAGGAGGCCGGTTTGTTAAACCTGCCTCCTTCAAGTGAGATTCCTATGTTTTACTGATTTTCAAGCATATCTAAAAGTTCATTAAATCTATTTATTGTATCTTCTAAAGGCTTTGATGTTGTCATATCAACGCCTGCCTTTTTCAATACATTTATAGGATAATCTCTCGAACCACTCTTTAAGAAGTCCTTATAGAGATTTACAGCCTTTTCACCATTTCCAAGTATCTCTTTGGCAAAGGAGTTAGCAGCTGCATAGCCTGTTGCGTACTGGTAAACATAAAAGTCGCTATAAAAATGTGGTATTCTTGCCCATTCAATATCTATCTCTTCATCTACTATCATTTCAGGCCCAAAGTATCTAACATTTAGTTCATGCCAAATCCTGCACAAGTCTTCTGAAGTCAGTGGATTTCCTTTTTCCATAGTTTCATGGGTTGTTTTTTCAAATTCGGCAAACATCACCTGTCTGAATACTGTAGTTCTTATATGTTCAAGTTCTTCATTTATAAGATACAGTTTTTTCTTTTTATCCTGCTCTTTTTCAATTAAATAGTGCAGCAGTAAATTTTCATTAGTGGTAGATGCAACCTCAGCAACGAATAGTGAGTAGTCAGAATAAACATAAGGCTGGGTCTTTCTAGAGTAATAAGAGTGTATTGAATGACCCATTTCATGTGTTAAGGTGGAAACATCTCTTAGTTTATAGTCATAATTAAGGAGAACATAAGGCATTGTATCGTAATCTCCTGAAGAATACGCCCCACCTCTCTTACCTTTATTAGGATAGATATCAATCCATCCCTCTTTTATGCCTTCTTCAAAGATGCCCAAATATTCTTCTCCTAAAGGTCTTAAAGCTTCTTTAACTATAGATACCGCATCATTAAATTCTATATGCTCTGAAGGAGCTTTAACTATAGGTACATACAAATCATACATATGAATCTTTTCAAGGCCTAGCAGCTTTTTCTTCACTCGAACATATCTATGAAGAGCTTCTAAGTTATCATTAATAGTTCTTACAGTATTTTCGTAAACTTCCAGTGGAATATTGTTAGGCATTAAGGAATATTCCAACGTATTTTTATAATTTCTAGTCTTTGATAAAAATACAAAATTTTTCACAGAAGAAATTAGTGAGGTTCCTAGTGTATTTTTAAATTTGCCATAGGTTCCGAATAATTCCTTAAATGCAGCTTTTCTGACGCTTCTATCTTTAGATTGTATAAAGCCTGCATAGTTTGCCTCAGTAAGTTCAACTTTGTTATTATTTTCATCCTTAATTTCTGGAAACGTCATATCTGCATCTGTAAGCATTCCAAATATTTTATCAGGTGCTTGCAGGCAATCAGATATAGAAGCTATAAGCTCTTCTTTTTCCTTTGTTAAAACATGAGGTTTTTTCTTAAGTATATCTTGTATCATGAAATTATACATTTTAAGATCAGGATTTCTTTCGATTTCATCTTTAATAGTCTGTTCTGGAATACTGAGTAGTTCTGGTACAAAGAATGAACCCATACTCTGAAGTTTTGCAGAGTATGTAAATATTTTATCTGCTAAAGCTTGATAAGTAGGATTTGCAGTATCCTCATCTTTTCTTAGGTGAGCATAAACTGCTAATTTTCCAGTCAATCTTGAAACCTTCTCATCTAATTTAAGATAATTAAAAAGTTCTCTGTCATCTTGGAGCTTTCCAATATAAAAGGGAATTTCTCCAGCCATGCTTTTTAAAGCTTTAAAGTCTTCTTCCCAAGCCTCGATATTCTTATATATTTTTTCTACCATCCATTTATCTTCAGGCCTTACGTCATCTCTCAATTTAAGTTTTTTTATATTGTTCATAAAGAATTCTCCTTTTTAATAATTTGAAATATTTTACATAGTAAATTATACTATAGCCTTTAAAAGGAAACAACAATGTTTTACTGATATTAAGAAGTTTGAAGAAGATACTATCTAAATATTAGTCAAATCTATTGACAAAAGAAAATAGATATAATAATATCAATATATAAGTAATTACTAATATACTTAAATAAAAACCTGCATATTTCTTGTTTACATTAGGTTACAAATGAAACAGGCGGCAAATACTATAAAAGAAAGGCAAAATAAAATGTACAATAAGTATATTAAGGGCAATGTTGATAAAAAATCAACACAGTTGGTACTGCTGATATTAATAATATTTGCAATGATAGAATTTATAGCCGTATCATTTATAACTTATGATACATTTAAAAAAATGCAAATTGATGGGGCTATAATCAAATCATTTTTCTTGGAACTGACCTTTATTAATATAAGTATGGCTGTACTTTTTGTTTTTATTATATTAATGATAGCCAGGATATTTAAAAAAATAAATACTTATGCATTTTATAATAGTACAACCGGGCTGCCAAACAAAAATTATGTTATAACTAATTTAGTTGAGCAGATCTCAAGGATAAAGGAGTTTTCAGCTTTAATCAGTCTTGATATGGATAATTTCAAGGCTGTTAATGATACACTTGGGCATTTATCTGGGGATGAACTATTGAAACAGGCAGGAAGAAGATTTAAAAAATTTATTCAGCTTCAGGATTGTGTATGCCACATCGGAGGAGACGAGTTTTTATTCTTTATAAGATCCTCCAAAGATAGGGCAGAAGTTGAAAAGATAGCTAAAGAATTGATAATAGCCTTTGAAGAGCCCTTTAATATCAACGGCAAAAATGTTGATTATGTTACTGCAAGTCTTGGCATAGCCTTAATACCACAGGATGGAAATGATTTTCAAACAATCTATAATTGTGCGGATGATGCAATGTATAATGCCAAAAGGTCAGGAAAGAACAGTTACAAGTTCTACAATAAAACCATGAATCTTCATATATATGAGAATTCAGTTAAAAGGAAGGAAATAGAAAACGGTATAAAAAACAGGGAATTTAAAGTATTTTATCAGCCAAAGGTTTCTAAAGAAAGGACAATAATTGGTGCAGAGGCTCTTGTAAGATGGGTTAAAAGTGATGGCACAATATTGCCGCCTTTAGAATTTATTGATTTTGCTGAAAAAAACGGCTTGATTGTATTTATAACTGAAATTGTAATTAGTGAAGTCTGCAATAAAATTTTTTCCTGGATAAAAAAAGGTTACGATAACTTCTCCATTTCAATAAATATCACAGCAGAGCATCTAACTAATGAAAAACTTTGCAGCAGTATTATTGAAATGATAAAGACATTCAATATACCTGCCCGGTACATAGAATTTGAAATTACGGAATCAATGATTATTAAGGATTTAGATATTGCTGTAAAAAATATTAACATGATAAAAAATTCCGGTATAAAGGTTAGTATGGATGATTTTGGCACTGGCTATTCTTCACTGAATTATCTTCAAAAACTGCCAATAAATGCTGTTAAGATAGATAAATCGTTTATAGATAAAATAAATGAGGAGGAGAAAAGTCGAAGTATATTGGAAAATATAATAAACATAGCCCATACTTTTAATTATGATGTAATTGCCGAAGGGGTGGAGAAAATAGAACAGTATGAAATATTGAAAGGAATGAAATGTGATATATTTCAGGGATACTATTTTGGAAAACCCGTGGATGAAAATACGTTTGAAACAGCATATCTTAATGAATTGAGCAATAACTAAGGGGCAGTAGTAAAATAAATTTGCAACTGCCCTTGTTAGAATTTATCAATTTTAAATTTATCTAGGAGTTTTCCTTCATAACTGATGGCGGAAACTTCAATACCAGCTGAATACACATCAACCACAACGAAATGATATTCAGCTATAGGGGCTGTAATTACGCCTTCCTTATCTCTAAATTTATCTCTAAGTTTTTCTCCGCCGCCGCCTGTAATAACTTGATAGATACTTTTTTCATGTTCTATTTTTCGTCTTGAATAATTGTGTTCATGACCTGAGAACACTATATCAATATTGCGGTTCTGAACAATCTTCCAAAAAGCATCTCTGTCTTCAGGGTGAGAATCAAGACAATGCCTAAAGTGCGCACCCGTAGGAAAAGCAGGAGAATGAACAAAAACAATTTTATTTTTTATATTTGCAGAGGCTGATTTATCAAACCACAAAAGCTGTTTTTGAGCGATTCTGTGTTTTTCCTCAAAGTGGAAAGCATTAAGTATTATAAATCTAGTATCTTCATAGTCTGCATAAAATACGGTTTTGTTATAACCATCAAGATACGTATTAGGGAGCATATCATTATAAATTCTGTAGAAGATTTTTTCATATCTATCATCTATGGGTTCATTATTGACTTCATGGTTGCCTATTACAGGAATCAAGGGCTTTCCATAATGATATTCCTCAATCAAGCTTCTTAGGTTTTGAAGCTGACTGGCTAATTCCGCTTCCACGCTGCTTCCTGCAACGCTATCTCCACATAATACAATAAGATCAGGCTTAGGAGTTAGTTCGCAAGTTTCCTTCAAAAGTTTTATTAGTACATTTTTGTTTATACCGTTTTCCTTTCCCTTAGAGTCACTTAAAATTACAAATCTCATTTTAACACTACCTCCAAGCAACTATATAGTTCATATATTTTTATATTTAACACTACTACCTAAGACTAATGCTTCAGAATTTTTAAGAAACCTTCGTATTTCAGTTGAATTTAGATGTGGTTCACCAATATTAGAATGTTTAATATCGTTAACTATATTTGCATGAAAGTCTGAGCCTCCTGTATAAAAAGAAAATTTTTTTAGGGCTAGGTCAATAAAAAATTTTGTATCATAATCATTGTTACGGCAGTATTTTGCTTCTATACCATCAAAAGGCATATTTAAAAGTCGTGGAAGGTTTTTCTTCGATATACGAACTGGATGGGCTAATACTACAGCTGCTTCAAAGGTTCTTAATAGATTGATTGCCTCAGAACTAGATAGAAATTTATTATAGTATGGATGTTCTCGGAATCCCTTTAGTATTTTTCTAAGCTCATGAACTCTATGGCTTTTTACCAGTTTTAAAATTTGTATAAAATCAGTATTATTAAATTTTTCATTTCTAAAGTATCCTAAAATATGAATACTTTCACCGTTAAACCTTGAGGATAACTCAACAGCAGGAATTACTGAAACGCCATATTTTTTGCCTGCTCTAGAGGCTTCAAGAATCCCATCTACTGAATTATGATCAGAAATAGCAATCGTGTCTATGCCTCGACTTTTCGCAAGCATTATTATTTGCCGCGGGCTAAGGCTGCCGTCGGATGCTGTTGAATGAATATGAAGGTCACCTCTTAAAAGCATATTACCATCCCCTTTACTCCTTGTATGGATAAAATAAATTATGTTTTCAATATACCTTTTTATATTTTTTCTTGGAGTAATTTTTCCACTTAGGATATAGGTATGGTCTATTAATTTTTAAAAAATTAAAAAAATCATCTTTGTATCCAAGCTCCTCTAGACCGCTAATAAGCAAATTTGGAATTACTGATTTTTTTTTCATTGCCTTGGCAGTATCTATAAGTTTAAGCTCACCGGAAGGCGTTACAAGGATATGAAATATTGCTGTATCATGCCTCTCATAACCAACTCTAACAATGGATTCATATAATTCTATGAGTCTGCTTGAAAGCTCAGGTGTTAGTTTCCGTTTTGCTAAGTATTCGTTTAATTCAACACCATTAACATATTCTCTTATAATAAAGTTTGAACCATATTCATAAAGTTTAGGAAAGTGAACATCTTCTTGGGCCATTAATAAAGTTTTTAATTCATTCTTGCATGATTTATTGTTTTTAAAAATCTTTATACACTTTTGAGAGTCTATCCTATATACCTTACCCTGAGAGCCTTTTCCTATAAACTCCAATTCCTTTACATTTACATTTATATTTGGATTTAGCTTAATGTTATTCACCTGTTTCAAAATAATCACAATGTTAGTATATGCGGTAGAAATATTTTTGTAACATTATAAATTATTAAATGTTACTTTGGACATTCATTAATTGAATAAAAAAGTTATATGGGTTATTTGTAAAGATTATGATAGGGCTGGTAATAAGTTTGCTTTTTTCATCTGAATTTATGGAAAATCTAGACATTTAGGCTTATAATATAAGTGGATTATTACAAAGTGAGGAGTGTTGTTAATCGTGAAAACCTTCCGAATAGAAATTGACAATGAATTTGAAGCGGATGTATTCACAGCCATGCTTAAAGAGGAGGATATCCCTTATACTATGGTCAACAACTTCAGTCTGGCTTATAGCAGCCTGTTTCAAATGACAATGGGGTGGGGGTATATTGAAGTCCCTGAGGAATTTAAAGAAAAGGCATTGGAACTCTTCGAAGATTATAAGAAATCCTGATGATGTTTTAAAAAATAGAATTTGAGGAGGCAGGTTATGAAGAAATATGATTTTGAAACAGTTATAACCCGTTATGGTACGGGCTCAGGAAAATGGGATGAAATGAGAGAAGTAAACCCAGATATACATGATGGTATTATTCCTTTTTCTGTTGCAGACATGGAATTTACTACAGCTTTGGAAATTAAAGAAGGATTGAAAGAATTTATTGATAATAATGTTTTGGGATATGCCAGCCCTAACGATGAATATAAAACATCTGTGTGCAATTGGATGAAAAAGCGCCATAACTGGGATATCAGCCCGGAATGGATAAAAGAAACTCATGGAATTGTTGATGCATTTTTTGCAGCTATAAAAGCTTTCACTAAAGAAGGAGAAGGCGTGATGCTTATGACTCCGGTATATTATCCTATGTATATGGGGATTTCAAGAAATAATCGGGTGCTTGTGGAAAATAAGTTAATTCGAAAAGAGAGTACCTACGTTATTGATTTTGAAGATTTTGAAGCAAAAGCAAAAGATCCAAATACAAAGCTTTTGATTTTGTGCAGTCCCCATAATCCAACGGGTCGTGTTTGGACCGTTGAAGAATTAAGAAAAATAGGGCGTATTTGTATTGACAACGGTGTAATTATTATTTCAGATGAAATCCATAATGATCTAATTACCCCTGGATATAAACATACTGTGTTTGCTTCTATTTCAGAAGAATTTGCACAACATTCTATTATCTGCACAGCACCTAGTAAAACTTTTAACCTGGCAGGTCTGCAGATTTCTAATGTTATTATTCCCAATCAGGATTTACGTCAGACCTTTACAACAGAGCTTATGACTAATACACTTAATCCTAAATGCAGCATTCTGGGATATGAGGCATGCCGTCTTGGCTATGAATACTGTGAAGAATGGCTTGGACAAGTTATTGAACTGATTGATAAAAATCGTAAAATCATCATAGAATTTATGGAAAGGGAATTTCCTCAGATTAAAGTTATGAATATGGAAGGTACCTACCTGTTATGGATAGATTTTAACGGCCTTGGAATTGGATACCGTGAATTGGAACGTATTCTCCGCATGGAGGCACAGTTGTTCTTTGATGAGGGATATATTTTTGGAGATGCAGGAATAGGTTTTGAACGTTGGAATCTGGCATGCCCAACTCAATATATCCACGAAGGATTACTTCGCTTAAAAACAACCTTGGACAATCATATTATTGCTTGAGATATATAGGACAATTGCAACAGGTGAATAAAAGGCGAGATAATATTTGCATCTCGCCTTTTATATCTATTTACCTTGGTTTTTCCCACCAGCCAAATGCAACTATAACATTACTATTACCGGATGGTGAAGTTGATGGTCTTAAAAATACAACATAGTTTCCATCTGGAGCTTCAATAAATTTTCCGTCTTCTTCACCTACTAATGTTGTATTAGGGGGAACTATTCTTTCATATACGTTAACTCCATTTACAGGGACATCCGAGGTGGAATCTTCAAATCGAATTTCCACCTTATTTTTTGGAAGAAGCTTTATAGCAGTATTGGTTGGAGAAATCTTATCAGGGGCTGTACTCCCACTTCCAGGAGGATCAGTATTGAGCCATATCTCAGCAGTTATATAGTCATTTGAGAAATTTGAAATAGTAAATACATTTACAAATAAATTAACATCTGACTTATGAGGATTTATTAAACCAGCCCAGGCGTTTGACCCACTGCCTACATGCAAAGTTTCTGTCTGCCCTACAAAATATTTTCCCTGAATTGATTTATATAAAGAAACTGGAATACTCACTTCTTCTTGCAATTTTAAATCTTTCCAAAACATAAATAGCATTCTCCTTTTTACAATTTGTTTTTAGATTATTGTATTCGATAAATGTTTAAATGTTCATTTGAATATGTTCCTGTTAAAACAAAAGAGTAATATTTTTTAACTTACATAATCTGTGGATTTTACTGGCTGCGTTTTATTTAATGTTAGTTATGAGTTGTGGACACCTATAATAGAGAGGTGATAATTATGTATAAAAGTACAGTTGAGAGATTTTTTGATAAAAGTACAACACCTACATCTTTGCAAATAGATAATCTTTTAGGAAGAGATGCTGTTTTCAGATTAATTAAATTTGAAAGCTTTTTAAAAAATAATTATGTTATAATCCGAGAATTAAAATTTCCATTTGGCAACAATTATGGCTGGGGATATAAGTATACATGTAAAAGTAAGCTTTTATGTTATGTATTTTTTGAAAAAGACTCATTTACTATCACAATAACAATAGGTAAAAGTGAGTTAAAGAAATTGTACAAAGAGTTAGACAATATGCTTCCTAAAACAAAAGAATTATGGGAAAACCGATATCCTTGTGGTGATGGTGGTTGGATGCATTATCAAATAGAAAATGACAATGAATTGTTAGATGTTGAAAAACTAATTTTCATTAAGAGAAAACCAGGATGGCTTTGAAGAGGATGCCGATTTTGACATGGGCGAAGATATGGATGAAGTACAAGCTAGAGCATTGAAAAAATTTGAGACACTAAGAAATAATTCAAGCAATGAAAGAACATAAAAATTAATATAAATTGGAGGTTTTTAAATATGAAATTGCATATTGAACCATTGGAGGGACTATGTGACGAAAGGATTGATATATCTATTTCTGAATTGCCGCCATTTGGGCAAGTGAAACTAAGTGCATCTATGACCCTGCCCTGGGCAAAAAGTGTGAAGTTTGAATCTTATGCTTTGTATACAGCTGATTCAAATGGCAAATTAGATCTGTCTGAACAAAAGCCAGATACCGGAACCTATGACTTTATTGATAGTATGGGATTAATTGTATCCATGAAAATGGTTAATGGAAAACTCAAGGATATCATCCAAGGCATATCAATACAAGATAGCCTTTTTATTGATATGGCGGCTGAATGTGAAAAAGAAAAGGTATGTGTAAAATTAGAAAGATGATTTAAAAATAAAGAGGTTAAAACCCTGAAGATTACAGATGAATTTGTTGGAGAATTATTTTATACTGATAACACAAACAATAAAACAATTATAACATTAGGCGGCTCAGATGGTAATAAAGATGCTCTGGCACTAATATCAGCACCATTGGCCTCACATGGGTTTAATGTTTTATCTCTGGCATATTTTAATGAAAAAGGGTTGCCTAAACAGTTGGCAGAAATCCCCCTTGAATATTTTGAAAGAGTGTTTCAATGGTTAAATAATAATCCTATAACAAAGGGGCAGGATATATATATTCATGGCACCTCTAAAGGCGGTGAACTGGCATTACTTATTGCTTCAAGGTATCCTTTTATAAAAAAGGCAGTTGCATTATCTCCCCATGCTTATTGCTTTCAAGGACTTAACTACAAAAATGTTTCTTCATGGTCATATGAAGGTAAATCCATTCCGTTTATATGCTTAAAGAACCATATTTTGTTTACAAACATGTTACACTGTTTCATAAAAAATCAGCCTTTTGGATACGCCTATACCTATAAGACATGTTTACTTTCTGCAGGAAACAGGGAGGCTGCTAGAATTAAGATAGAAAATGCCAAAGCGGATATATTGTTGATTGCAGGTGAAGAAGACAACATTTGGAATGCCTGGGATGTCTGTGTTGAAATAATGAATACTTTAGAAAAATATAATTACAAATATAGATATAATTTTTTAGACTATGGAGCTGCGGGACACTTGTCACTTTCCCCATATATTCTGCCAACAGCTGTAACAGCCAGTATGAAGTTAGCACCTAGACTTATGTTTACCACAGGGGGCACACTGGAAGGAAATGCACATGCACAGGCGGATTCATGGGACAAAACAATTGAATTTTTAAAAAAGCAATGATTTTAAGTAAATACTGGCATGATGCAATGTACTTACAAATATTTCTTAACTATTTCTTAATTAACTTAAGAAGAATTGAAATATTGACATAAAATGTATATAATTGAAATACATGATTAGAATGTACCCTGTGTAGTATTACAGGGTACATTAATTTATATATTGAAATTGTTTTTATTTTACATGGTGATTATGCATTAAGATAGGAGGAAACTATGGAAAGAATGCCATTTCAACCGCCAACCACCCATTACGATGAAAGAATTACAGAAATTGATGAGAAAATTTGTGAACTCATAAGAGAACGAAGTGAAATATCAGAGGATAATCCAGGCTATCCACCTTTTAAGTATATAACAAAGTGGGCTGAAAAGTTTGGTTTTTATGAAGAGTTTTTAAAATCTCTTTTTGGAGCACTTTTTCATGAAAAGGATTATAAGCCTAGGATTGTACCACAAGAATTTAAAAAAATCATACCAATTGTTAAGTATGTTGAAAAGGAAAATCGTATTTATTCAGTTCTATGCCTGCGACAGTATTCAAATTGCAGCATTGTTGATTTTAATATTGAATGGAATAGTTCTGATACTTCAGAAGATAAGCATAAATGTTTTGAATTATTTTTAACACCTGAACACCAAATTCAAAGTGAAGGTGGAGGCGGTTCAAGAGACAGTTTTACACACAAATTTTTAATATATCCTGCACTTTCCGATGATGTTAGTAATCTTGATTTTGTTTTTAAAGAGTATAATAGACCATACAGTACAGAACCTACTGATGTTGAAATAGCAATACATATTTAAAATTCATTTTGACAGCATTGCTGGATAAAGACGAAGAAATTCAAAAATGATTTAGGTGCAAAGTTAGGAAAAATAATATCTTCAATTATGCTTATAGTTATATTTTCGGCAATAATTTTTTCAATTGTAATAGGAGCATTAAGGTATCACATATGAAAGGATGAACTAATGTGAAAAAGGAATATATTTACTTTACTGTATTGACAATATTTGTAATACTTATGGCGGGTTGTTGTTCATCAAACAACCAGATGAATTTAAATCAATCACAAGTGAAAGATTTGAAATATACAGTAGAATTTAATGATAATAGATATATGTCTTTTTATGTAAACAACCTTTCAAATACAGACATCTCGGTAGAAAACCCCACAACCCACACATTTAATTTTAGGCTATTTAAAGATGGTAATGTAGTATGGGATTCTTATAAAGATGATAAAACATTAGGAAAAGAAAACTGGAAAATTTGATGTTGATAGAATTAGAGTAATTAAGTAATGAATGATATCAGAACAGTACATATTACTTGTATTTCAAAATAACAATGGTTCAAAGCAGGAGGGAGACAAATTATGAGTATAACAAGGCCAAAGATAGCAAAAGAAATCCTCCAGATAGACGAATTTTCATCCTATGCACAGGATTTTGTATTTAATGAAATATCAATAATAGGGATAAAGAGTTATTCGGAGCATATTATGCATAAGGATTTTTATAAAATTGAAATTAGATCCAGTGTTTTCGAAAACTGTACCTTTGATAATTGCAAGTTTGAAAATGCATGCTTTATAGATGTTGTGTTTCAAGGCTGCGATTTATCTAACAGTAAATTTACAGGTTCATATTTCGAACGTTGTCAATTTGTTTCTTGTAAATGCGTTGGCAGTGATATGAGGGATACTGTTATTAAGCACACAACTTTTCAGCAATCAAATTTTCAGTATTCAAATTTTGATAAGTCAAAAATCACTGATATTTTATTCGAACAGGTTGACTTTACCGAGTCATCCATGGGTGAAACTAAATTAAAAAGGTTCGAAGCCAAGGATTCAAAGTTTATCAAAACTAATTTTTTTAAAACTATGCTGACAGATATAGATTTTACAGACAGTGTATTCACAAATCCAATACTATCCTCACCTCCTGTGGAGTTAAAGGGAGCTGTCATCAATATGTTTCAGGCGGCAGATTTGATTAGACTTTGGGGGATTATCATAAAAGGAGACATGTGAAATAATGATATGTGAACAGCAGGAAAGATATATTAACCTCAGCAAAACGGAATGGACCAATGTAGTAATCTACAGTATCAGTCATGGGCTCATTGATGCCTGCTGTGCAGCTATTATTGCAGCCAATATTGCTTTAGGCAGTAAGAATTTAGGGGAGCTTAGCTTCTGCATAGTACTGTATAATACTATAGCATTTGCCCTTCAGGCACCGGTGGGACTGATTGTAGACAAGCTGAAAAGGCCGGTTGAATCTGCAGTTTTAGGATGTATTTTTGTTTTAGCAGGGATGCTTGTGTATAAATGGGTTGGCTTTTCATTAATTATTGCAGGTTTGGGAAATGCACTTTTTCATGTGGGCGGCGGAGTTACAATACTTAATCTCAGGCCTGGAAAAGCATCTCTGCCTGGAATATATGTTGCGCCAGGGGCTATTGGCTTATTAATTGGTACTCTTATTGGAAAATCAATATATTTTTCTCCTTGGATTTTTTCATTGCTTTTAATAGCTGCGGCAGTTTTCATTTTAACAGCCACAAAATCCACTTATGATTATAAGAATGAAGTCTTAGCTAAAAATTCCTCAAAGTATAATATTATAATAACCTGCATCCTGGCATCCATAGCTGTAAGGGGACTTGTGGGGTTTATGCTGGCTTTTCCATGGAAGATGGATTTATTGTTACTTGCTGCATTTACTATAGCAGTAACCTTGGGAAAGGCTTTTGGCGGCATACTAGGGGATGTTTTTGGATGGACAAGGGTCACCATGACGGGGTTATTAATATCAGCACCGCTGTTAGCCCTTGGAATAAAGATGCCCATTTTAGCTATAGCAGGAGTATTTCTTTTTAACTTAACAATGCCTGTTACCCTGGTAATTACCTCCATAATACTGCCGGGAAAATCGGGATTTGCATTTGGTTTAACTACCCTAGCCTTGATAATTGGAGCTTTTCCAACATTTACTGGTCTAAAGTCTGTACTTTGCTACAATAATGGAGCAATGATTATGGGCACAGTTTTAATAATGGCTTTATTGCTTTGGATTGGTTTAAAAGCATTCTTCTCAAATAAAACATAATTAAAGGAGTGGATATATAATGTATAAATTAAAAAACAAAATTTTGACAGCTGCAGCTGCTCTATCTTTGATTTTATTTAAGGGGGCTACTGCCTATGCAGATGCTGCACCGCCGCCTGAAAACAGCAGCATGTCTGACTTGATTTTACCTGCTATGGTTATAATTATAGTTTGTGTTATTGCCTTCTTTGGCATAAAAAGTATGCGGAATAAAAAATGATTGCATTTAATTTATTTGAAGCACTGATTATAACAGAAATTGTGGAAGTTATTGCAGCCTTCTTGTTAGGCTACAGGGAAAAAAGATTTTTTAAGGCATTGATACTAATTAATATTATAACTAATCCAGTGCTTAATTGTATTTTGATTATTTTGTATAATGTTGGTATACATAACTTTATCATAACGCCTATACTGGAAGCAGTGGTGGTGATATGTGAGTGGAAACTTTTCAAATTTGTTCTAGGAAATTCTGAAAGGTCATTGCTGTTTTTGTCATTAATAATAAATTTATCTTCTTATACAGCAGGCTTATTATTGTTTTAGAAAGGGGTTATGAATTATGAGCATGTTTTATTATATAGGCGCAAATAAACAATTGCCTTTAGGTGAAAGAGGAAGCAAGGAAATTAATAATGGTCATAGATTGGATAAGAAAAAGACGGTAATACATATTAAGAATGCTAGTATTCCTGAAGGGTCAATACCTCTTGAGCAAATAATAGACTTATCAGCAATCAAGAGTAGTGAAATCGCAGAATATGAAACCATGGAGGATGCCGCAGGAATATTTATTGAGGATGTTCATCCATGCTATAACGACATAAAACAGCATTTTAAATCTAAATATGTTTTTCAATTTTCAGCTAATTTTGGAGGCTTTCTATTAAATGAAAGATTAAAGCATTTTGACTGTGAAGGATATAACGCTAATAAAAAATGCATTAATGAGCTTTTTAAGTTTATTGCAGAAAACCTTAATGAACATGAGGAAATTGAAATTTATTCTTGTTGGACTGGTGAAGAGCAGGAGCCTAGAAATAGAAAGTTAGACATGATTATCAATATAAATTCATTTGAACTTGGAGCTGATTTTGAACTAAAAGATAAACAGTATATAGTTGTAAAAAGGACAAATTAAGTAAATGTACTTTGGGGGTGCATAATGAAATACAATTTTGATGATATAGCAATTTCAAGTACATGGATAAAAATCGAAAAAATAGAATGCGGTTGGTCATCTGATGAAAAATATTACATAGAAGATGATAAAAACATGAAATACTTACTTCGAATATCCACAGCTAATACTTATGAACATAAAAAGAAAGAATTTGAAATCATTAAAAAATTTAATACACTTGATTTTCAAATGTCCAGAGCTATAGAATTTGGGTGTTTTAATGAGCATAAAAATGTTTATATGCTTTTAAGCTGGGTAGAAGGTTATCCACTGGAAAAAAAGCTACATTCTCTACCTCAAATAGAACAATATCGACTTGGATTACATTCAGGTGAAATTTTAAAACAAATTCATAGTATTCCAGTTGACCTACAGGATATTCCTTCGGTAAATAAAATTCCTAAAAAGTTATTACAATTGCAAAGGTATGAAGATTCAAATGTAAGAATTCCAAATGATAAAATTGCAATAGAATTAGTAAAAAACAATATTGATATGTTGTGCAAATTATCGCCTGTTTATGAACACGGTGACTTTCATGTGGGAAATTTAATATATACTCCTGACAAAACAATTGGGGTTATAGATTTTAACCGATGGGAATGTGGTGATAGATATGAAGAGTTTTATAAGATTCAAAGTTTTGATGTAGAGCACAGTATTGAGTTTTCAGTAGGAGAAATTCAAGGATACTTTAATGGAGATCCTCCAATTGATTTCTGGAAAATACAAGGGGTATATGTGGCACATGCGTCTTTGTATTCAATTATTTGGGCAGAAAAATTCGAAAAAAAAGAAATTGATGGAATGACCAAACGATGTCTCGAAGCGTTCGCTCATTATGATAATTTCAACTTAATGATTCCAAAATGGTATTCACAAAATAAAGATAAATACAGATTATAAATTATGTAAACCTAAGGGAACTACTTTTAATATATATCAACAGTAGTTCCAAGGTTGATAATGTTATAAAGTTCTTTTGCATCATTGCTATACATTCGAACACAGCCATGGCTAACACGTTTTGCAATTGATGATGGAATGTCAGTACCATGAATACCATAGATTCCCCATGGAACATTTAGTTGCATAAAATGTCCGCCAAATTGATCTCCCCATAAACCTTTTTTTATAATTTTCCAATGACCTAATGGTGTTGGAGTTGATCGTTTTCCAACAGCGACAGGATATTTCTTGATTAAAATACCATTTTCAAACAAATATAATTTTAATTTTCTTGTATCTATATCAATTCTGTACATATTATCCCTCCTATTTATATATGTTATTCAAATAGGGAGGATATGTTTCTTTCTATATAAGTTCGCGTGTTTTAACGTTTATCTTTTCGATTTCACACATATAACGTCCCCACACTTTTGGAAGAAGTAATTATTTTATTTTGGTAATCTATGGACATTCACCATAATAAACATTATAATATAATTGAACAATAGTTCAATGAAAGTTTGTTCAATATAAAATAATTTTTGGGAGTGTGTTATATGGAAAGCAAAGTTATTATTATAGGGGCCGGACTGACAGGTCTTAGCGCAGGAATTTACCTTCAGGAAAAAGGAGTGAATACAGAAATATTTGAGATTTCCGGACAGGCAGGCGGAATGTGTACTGCCTGGGAGCGGAAAGGATTCTGGTTTGACGGCTGCATTCACTGGATGGTGGGAACTAAACCTGGAAACCCTATTAATGATTTATATCGTGAGGTTGGTGCTCTTACAAAAGACACTACTATATATAATTCGGGATTAATAAAGACAGAGCTAGATGGAACAATGTATGAAATTCCGCTGAGCCTTCATGAATTTCAGGATTTCCTGCTGTCAATTTCTTCTGAAGATAGTGATGAGATAAAGGAATTCTGCCATCTTATTCAAATAATGAGAGATACGAGAATGCCAATGTCAGCACCCTCCAGCATAGCTGAATTTATAAGTATTCTTAGATATAGCCGAGGATTTTTAAGCCTGGCACAAAAATATGTTGGAGTTTCAGTTAAATCTTATGTTGAAAGATTTAAAAGCCCAGTAATAAAGTCACTCATCTATGGTATGATGCCGCCTGAATACTCAGTGGTTGGACTTATCATGATGCTTGGAACACGAATGGGAAACAATGCAGGCTATCCTATGGGCGGTGCTCATGCAGTGATTAGCCGAATGGAAAGTAAATACCTTTCACTTGGAGGCAGTATTAATTTTAATTCAAAAGTGGATGAGATTGTTGTTGAAAATGGAAAAGCCGCTGCTATAAAATCAAAAGGAATAGTATATCCCGCTGCTGCAGTTATTGCTGCCTGCGATATGTATGATACTCTAAAAAATATGTTGGGAGGTAAGTATCAGCATCCTCAGCTTGACACTATGCTTGAATCTGCTGAACTTTTTCATCCATTATTACTGGTATCATTCGGCCTTAACCGCCGTTTCAACCTGCCTTACGCAGAGACTTTTGAATGCCCTGAGGGAATACTGACTGCACCTGATTTTATGAATTACAGCATAGGCATCAGGTCCTTTGAATTTGATCCGTCATCAGCTCCGGAAAATTGCAGCAGTGTTATGGTTATGCTCGGTTCCAAGTTTAACTACTGGCAGAATCTCAGAAAGACGGATATAGATGAATATAGAAAGAAAAAGCAGGAGATTGCAGAAAAGATAGCTGAATATATAAATAAGCGTATCCCGGGTTTCAAAGATGCAATAGTGGTAACTGATGTTGCTACACCAGCGACATATATACGTTATGCAAATCTTTATAAGGCATCATTTGAAGGTTTTGCGCCTACGCCTGAATTGCTAAAGAAAAATATAAGCAAAAAAGTAAAAGGCGTAAAAGGGCTATATCTAAGCGGTCAGTGGACAACTGTAGGCGGAGGAATCTGTACAGCAGTTGCCAGCGGGAAATCTGCAGCAAAATCAGTACTGAAGTATATATAAATATGGAAGGTGAACAAAATAATATGAACAAAAGAGAACAGCAGAGAAATGACAGGAGAAACCAGATACTGTTATGCAGCCTGGATATGATCGTGAGTCGTGGATATGAGAGCATGAAAATACGTGATATAGCAAAAAAGCTTGGAATCAGTCTAGGGCTATTCTTCAATTATTTTTCATCAAAAGAGGAAGTCTATAAAGAATTGATCAGGATAGGAATGAAAGGTCCGGATAACGTGCTGAATCTGGATTTTGAAATAGAATCTCCAATCAAAACTTTTGAAAATATAACCGAAATAATTTTTAATTCCTTAAAATCCTGTTCCATGACAGCAAAAATGTTTTTACTTATGTCACAGGCAGTGAATTCAGAACCTACCCCTGAAAGTGTTAAGGAAATGCTGAAAAGCTTTGATGCCATCACTCCCGTACTATCCATCATAGAAAAAGGCCAACAGCTTGGAGAAATAAAGGCGGGGAATTCGACAGCTCTTGCAGTAGCATATTGGGGGGCTGTTCAGGGCATAGCTGAGAGCTTTGCTCTGCACCCTGAGCTTCCTTTTCCAGAAAGCAGCTGGATAACGGATATTCTCAGAGCATAAGAAAATACACCCTGATGCCACAGCAGTTCAATTCAAAAAATGAAAAGTTTCCCTATCTAAATATAGGTAGAGAAACTTTTTTTATGTAAATTATTAAATATATTTATAAATTTCATCTAGGCTTTTTAAGTCAAAAATATCTAACGCTAAAATTTCCAGCTTGTCTTCAGAAAGTTTCTTTATGCTGTTTTCAATTGCTTGTGGAAGACTATTGAATTTTTTGTTTAACTGCTTTATTAAAATATCAGCTTTGCCCTCAGCTTTACCCTTTGCTTCACCTTCAGCTCTGCCTTCTTCAATTGCTTCTCCTAGCCTTGTTGCTTCATCATGAAGAGCCATTTCTCTTGAAAGATAAAGTGCTCTAGTTTCTTTATCCTGACTCATAGTCCTTAAAATATCGAATGCTTTTTCAATATCTGGGTTAATTTTTGCCATTTTCTCATATACCTCCCTTGAATCACCCTTCATAAAATTCATCCACTGTGATAAGTTATCATTAGTAATTATATTGGTAAGCTTTGTTAGTTCCACAAAATGTATTTCCATAACATCCGTTAGTTTGAACTTGTTTTTATCTTCCCATAGATGAAATACACTATGATAATTGATGGTATCCAGACAATTAAAATCAAGAATATTTATAGTAATTGTTTTTTTGAGTTTATAATATTTTTCTCCAGCTATTATTTGTTCCCCATAAAGCTTTGCTGAGTAGAAAAGACTCCTCTGCGGCATGGAAATAGTTCTTATAATTATACTCCATAAAATCAATCCTTTCCATAATTTATCTATAGTTAGTATTGACATAAACGTTGATTGAAAAAGTAAATTCCACTTTGAAGTAAATTCCACTCGTGCAGGATAAGAATCCATCTAAATTTAAATTTTCACATTTTATATTTGTATTATTTAATACTTCTGTTGTATAATCAGACCAAAGCAACCGAAATCCTGTAAATTTCTGTATAGCAAACAAGCGATTGGAGCTTAATGTGCAAGACTAAATTCCACTCGTTTTTTCGGTAAGTTTGAGGTGATATTTGCCTGCACATTTACGATTCTAGCGTTTTAACAACGCGGGTTTTAACAGAACTTCATCATACGGAATTGCGTGAAGTTCTAATGCTTTTAAAAGCACATCATCTAACAGCAGTGTAGCCAGTTCAAATGGAGTTCTTTCGTTTAAGCTGGCTCTTGCTATGCTATTAATGTGATTTGATATCAATGTTATGTCTTTCTGTTCATAGGAATCAAAAGGCTTTCCTTTTGGTACTATGTATCTTATGAACTCATGATTCTTCTCAATCCTGGCCTTTTGCCATGACTTATGAGGATCACAATAAAACACTCTTGTCCGGATATCTCCATCCTCTGTACATTCTATAGAATTAGGATTTTTGAACTCTGACCCATTATCCGTTAAGATAATCGGAAATAGCTCTTTCATACGATTTGTCCCAAGTATAGAATCTATACGATTAAATACATTCTGAACACATTCTTGTGTATTAGCAGGCATTAGAAATATCAGCATAAAAGAACTGTTTCTAAAAAGCATAGTCAGTAAAACCTTTCCTTCTCTTGTACCTTCTACTGTATCCATCTCTACTACATTTGACTCCGGATGTTCAGCCATATATTTCTGAAAATCTTCATAAGTACGACCGATTCGGTATGCTTGATTATTATTAACAGATTCTTTGTGTTTCCTTCTTGGCTTATATTTTACCTTTCTTGGCAGGTCGATGTTTCTAACTGTTAAAGCACCAGAATCAATATAGTTATAGAGTGTACGCCGTGAACAGTTAATCTCATCACTATGTGTAGTATAAATGTGGGCTATGGACTGTCCCCGTAACAACAAAGGAGCTACTAAGCTGTCAATTTCGTGCAGCCTCTCGGGCTCTTGATTGATTCCCTCGCGAGATGTCGAAAGGACTTCGTGATAAATATCATCTGCATACTTTGCACGGTAATACTTCTTATCATACCGACATACACGATAACTATTGCAAGCATTGCACACATAAGGAGCTTTTTCAAGCTTTGGGCATGTACCGGAAACATATTCATCACAAAGCCTGAAACATGAGTTTTGCTTACATTTAGCACAGGGGTTATTTCCTAAACAATACTTACTTTGGCACAAACGTGTCTTAGTACATGTATCAAGCATTGCACATTTATTCTTTCTCAAAGCCGGATCCTTACTTTTAGTAGTACGATGTTTCTGGATTTCTTTTGAAATAGTAGTGGGATCCTTTTTTAGAAGAGCTGCTATTTCTTTAAATTTTACTTGTCGGTCTAAGGACTTTTCTATAATGTAACGGTCCTCAAAAGTCATATGTTTTTGGTTGCCTTTAATATTCTTTGACATATAAACTCCTCCCCAGCGCAGGCAGCAACCACACCTACATTGTAACTGAATTTAGTGCAGAACTAAATTCCACTTTTAAATAAAAAAATAGAATTTACTTTTTCATTTAACTGCATTGACATAAATATTTATTATATACGAACAAATATTCGCATAGGACATGGCAACAGGCACTCACCTTTTTGTAAAACGTATCAATACTTTGGGTGTTCCACTTTCCAAGTATGAAGTTCTAAACGGTTTATATAATGGAGAATCCCTACGTGGATTACACAAATATGTTGAGTAGGACAAGGATGCGAAAAGTGTAGAAGCAAAGCTGACAGATAAGAACAAGGAAATTAAAGATATTATTGTTGCCATAGTTAATAATATCAGCGTGGATACAAAGAGATTGTTTTCATCTGATGATAAGCAGACTCTTTTGCATAAGCAGACCTGTTACGAGGAGAAATATCATTGTGCTAGCTGTAATAAACTATTCTTCAAGGAAGAGTTGACGGTAGATCATATAGAGCCAAAGAGAAAAGGTGGTAGAACTGTTCTTTCAAATGCACAACTTTTATGTAATATCTGCAATAACAAAAAGGGGAATACAATCGTATAATGATACGATTCTTTAGAATAATTAAAGAAAATTACGAAAAACCTGTGGAATGTATTCTTTACGAAAAAGTTTCTCTATCTAGATGCGGTAAAGAAACTTTTTTATGTAAAAAATATTATAAATATGTAAATCTAGGAAGGATTTTAATGTTTTATGTAGAATAGTTTACAATAAAAGTATGTAGTGGGTATTGCAGCCTTAAAGGAAATGAGTCTTAGAATTATGATAGAAGTGAATAATTAGCACAGCAGGAAAAACTACTGAATTTTGGGGGTTTTCTTCAAAAGGGATAGATATATATCTATCAGAATACTTAATGGGAATTATTTAAATATAACTCAGCCCCAGGCACTTTATATGTTAAAGGATATATTTGGTGATAAGATAGATTTGAGATTTTATAAGGAGCCCAAAAGATCATTTCATACTAAAGCTTATATTATTGAATATGAGCAGGGTGGGGATGTTTTTGTGGGCTCTTCAAACGTTTCAAAGTCGGCACTAAATGTGGAATAGAATGGAATTACAGATTGAAAAAAGAAAATAATATTGAGGATTACAATAGCTTTAAAGCTACCTTTGAGGATTTATTTCTTAATCATTCAATTATTGTGGATGAAGCGGTGATGAAAAGCTACTCTGAAGGCTAGAAAAAACCTAAAGTATATGTGGATATAGAAAAAAATGAAGAAGCAGATAGTAAAATAGTAAATTTTCCAACTCCTATGTGGGCACAGATTGAAGTTTTACATGAACTGGGAAAAGCAAGGGAAGAAGGCTTGGACAAGGCACTTGAGGTGGCAGCCACGGGAATTGGTAAGAGTGTGTTAGTAGAAAATTGTTAGCTGCTTACTAATTATGCCTATAATGCGAAGGCTATAAAGGATTTATTATAGCAATAATGAGAGGTTGAAAATATCATGTAATATGATGATATTTTTGATTACATATTCAAAGGGGGGAGTTTGTGTTTGGAACAGTAATTATTGATGCATACCGAAAAGAAGAAGCTTTTGATATTGCAAATGCAATAGATGACTTATGCAGTCCAAATGATAATTATGGGTGGGCTTCATCAGGAATCTATTGCTTTTGGGATTACTATGCTGAAGCAGTCTTATACATAGGACTGGCAGGTGACTTAGCTGAGAGATTTAGACAACATAATGGTATTTTACCGTTGAAAGAAGGTTCAAAACAAAGCAAAACAGAAGAATACTTTTCAAAAAATGAAAGGTTAGGATATACGATATTTGTTCAATCACCGTTATCTCAACCCCTCGTGCATAGAAATAAAAGAACGTATGAAAAATTTGCAAGACAAACAAATTCACCAGTAGAAGATATGTTGAGTGATGCCGGAAAAGAAGATATAAAAGTGGTGGAAGGAATATTAATTGAGTCGTATAAAAAGAAATATGGGCATTATCCTCCGTGGAATGAAATAGGAGGTTCTGCACTAGGACAACAACGAGTAATGGAGAATAATATTAATATTGTTAAAAGTTTTTGTAATCCGGATGATTATTTTATTAACCCGATAGTTTCTCGCTCTACTATTAGAGAATTATCTGAAAATGCTGGATGGGCATGGTATGAGAATTACTTTCATGCAGCGAGAATGAATGTTTTAATGTTTGGGATGGAATATGATAAAGCATTAGAATTGATTAATAAAAATGACATTCTTAATACATATGAAGAAATTAAAAAGTCTGGTTATTTAAAAAAGAAATTAATATTATGATTTATGTTTTTACTAATGATGAACTTTAGCTATAATAGTTTCTCAAAAGCTTAATAATTAGATTCTTAATTTTAGATTATTTGGGCAAAAGTAGATTAATGGATATATGGAGAGGAAAAATGAAGAGTTTATTCATTTCAAGAGTGAAAATAAAAAATTTCAGAAACTTTAAAAATGTTGATGTTAAGTTAGGCCATAAGCAAGTCATTATTGGCGAAAACAATATTGGAAAGACAAATTTGCTAAAAGCATTGCAACTTATATTAGATCCATCATTATCTGATGAAGATAGAATGTTAGATGAATCAGATTTTACGGACACTTTGGTTAGACCAATGGAAAATAAAGAAGAGATTCAGATAGATATTTATATTAGTAATTATCAGAATAATAAAACAGTGCTTGCAGTTCTTCAAGACGCAACAGTAAAAGATGAAGCAGGCAATGAAGTGATACTCCTTACTTATAAATATTTTCCTCATGAAGATGATATTGGAAATATTGAATATAATTACTCAATTTACAAAGCTGGAGATGAGGCAAAGAAGTTTGGTTCATATGACAGGAAATATTTGAACTTAAAAGTGATCAAAGCACTTCGGGATGTTGAAGGAGAAATGAGAAATTCAAGAACATCCCCTGTAAAAAAAATGCTTGATGAATATTCAATTGATAAAGCAAAATTGGAATATATTGCGGAACAATATAAAAAAAATGGAGAAGAGATTCTAAATCTTGATGAATTAGTAGATTTAACAAGCAACATTAACAAAAGATTTAGTACAATTCTTGGAAATAATGATTTTGATATGTCATTACAAGCAATGGAAATTGATCCTAATAAAGTTTTGTCTTCACTTAAGTTACTAATGTCAAATAGGAACACATCAGATATTAGTTTAGGATTAAATAATATTTTATATATTTCCATGGTATTGCAAATGCTTCAGGATAAGACAGTACCCTCTTTATTAAAGGCAGATGTTTTTAATGAATTGAGAACAAAAGAAGATAGTGATATTTTAACAGAAGTATATGAAATAAAAGATAGTGGAAATTATTTCTTAAAAGAAGATATATCAGTTGCAAAAATGGAAGAAATTCATTCTTTTATGGATAAGTATATGTCAACTAACAAAGGTGTTACTATATTATCGATTGAGGAACCAGAAGCACATTTACATCCCGTAAATCAGAGATTGATTTACAAAGATGTTATTAAGAATAGCAATAATTCTGTATTATTAACGACTCATTCAACACATATAACAGCAATAGCTCCAATAAATTCAATAGTTCATCTCCATGCAAAACCAGGAGGAGGAACAGTCATACATGCTACAGCTGATATGCCTATTACTGATGGAGAATTCTTAGATGTTGAAAGATATCTCGATGTTAAGCGTGGTGAAATATATCTTGGAAAGGGTGTTATTTTAGTAGAAGGTATTGCAGAAGAATATTTAGTTCCAAGATTTGCTGAGACATTACACAAGTCACTAGACGAAAAAGGAATAATTGTTTGTAATATAAACTGCACAAATTTTAAACCATATGTAAAGTTACTGAGAAATTTGGATATACCATATACAATTATAACAGATGGTGATTTTTACTATGTCGATGAGAAAAAAGACGAAAGAGTTTATCATGTCAGTGAAGATGATACAGATGCTGCAGAAACAGGATATCTTGGTTTGGAAATTATTGAAAGAATGGTTAAAGAGGTTGGAATAAATGGAACAACATTAATTCCTTCTGATTTTTATGATGCTGATATGCTTTATCGTACATATGGTATATTCGTTGGTAATAATACATTTGAAGTGGATATGATGGAGGCTTGTAAAAAAAATCCAAAAGCCACACGAGTGTTTATAGATCTATTTAATGAATTGACCGATGGTGGCAAAACACAAAAAGCAAATTTCAAGGAAGAAATTAATAACGGTGATTATTGGACATGCCTTAAAAAAATTGAAGGAAATGGAATAGGAAAGGGAAGATTTGCTCAAAAAATGGCTGAAAGAGTCTGTAAAAAGCATGTGCCAGAATACATAGAAAAAGCCATTGAATACATTTATGAGAAAGTGAATGTATAATATGAGCTATTATACAGAGAAACTCCAACAAGTTTTGTCAGACCCTTTCCAGAAGCAGGCATATGATACTGAAGATAGTACAGTTGTTATTGCAGGACCTGGTAGTGGAAAAACAACTATATTAACTTTAAAGATTATGAAGTTGTTAAGTGGTCATATAAAAGAACCACAGGGATTAGCTTGCCTTACTTTTAGTAAGGAAGCATCAAGAGAGTTTGAAGACAGGTTAAAGTTGCTTGGTTATACAAAAAGAAAAAATGTATTTTTAGGAACAGTGCATTCATTTTGTATATCTGAAATTTTGGGGAAATTTGCTGATCTATATGGCTATGGATTACCAATGCCTCTAAAAATCATTCCTTATAAATTAAACAAGCAAATACTGGAAAATATTGTAAATGAATTTGGTGTTAAAAAGAATCAATATAAAATTGAAGTAATTAATAAGGAACGTTCTTTACACATAAACGGAATTAGTTCTGTTGAAGCTGAATCAAATGAGATGGCTCAGAAAATTGCGGAAGAATATGAAAAAAGAGTTTTTAATTCAGGGTATATAGATTATGAAAGTATTATTATCTATTCAACTCGTATGATTCAAGAGCATGAATATGTAAGAAAATGTTTAAATGCTAAATTTCCATGGATAGTTATAGATGAATATCAGGATTTAGGAAGACCGTTGCATGAGATGATATTGTCATTATTTACACAAACGGATATTAAGATTTTTGCTGTAGGTGATCCAGATCAATCAATTTATGGTTTTTCAGGAGCAATTCCATATTATCTAATGGAACTATATAATAGACCAGATACAATACCTGTTGAACTGAAAAATAATTATAGAAGTAATCAGGATATTATTGATGGATCTGAGACTGTTTTAAATATACCAAGAAGTTATCATGCTATGACACGTGAAGGTGAGAATGCGGTATACAGATTCGTTACTTGTGAAAATGGATATTCACATCAATTTGAATATTTTATAAAAAATATTATTCCAGCCTGTAAAGAGCAAGATATACCCTTAGAAGAAATAGCTGTATTGCTAGGGGAACAAGCTAACTGTAAAGAATTAGCCGTTGAATGCATGAGAAACAATGTACCTTATTATATTCCGAAGCATGGTTTTGATAGAACAGACTTTGTTAAGTGGATAGAACACTGTGCATTGTGGATCAATGATAAAAGTAAGGCATCTTTTGATGAAATATTTGAGTACTGGTATAACTTAAGTGTAATGCATCGTGAAAATAAGTTTTTTAGCGAAAAAGAAATTATACAGATGAAAAAAGAATTATTAGCTGTGTTGACAGCTAGTTGTGATAGAAAAGATAATCTGAAAAATTGGATTGAGTATTTTTTGAATGAAATCAAAATCCAAATGTTGTTGGAAGCTTCCGAGCAGTTGCCTGATGAGCTAGATAATTTGAAAAAACTTCAAGAAGAAGTTTCAGATGATAAATATAAAGATTATGATACAAACAAGTTTTCCAAACTAGGAAAACCGGAAAACCAAATAACAATTACAACAAGACATAGTTCAAAAGGTCTGGAATTTGAAGTTGTTGTAATGATGGGAATGGATGAGGAGCATTTTCCAAGTTGGCGAATAAAAAAAGATCCAGAAGCAATCAATGAAGAAAACAGGATATGCTTTGTTTGTGTAAGCAGATCAAAACGGGTTTGTATTCTTATGCATTCAAAATATTACGATGAAATGAACTATTATTATAATGAAATAAAAACAAAACGATATTATCCATCAAGATATATTGGGCAGCTTAAGAAAAAGTATGGTGAATAGATGCTAAGTTTGCTTAAGTTTTAAGTTCCTACTATGTTTATTATTGACTATATCTTGAAGAAAGCTTAACTTTCCAGTATCCATACAACCACATAAATATCATGAAAACCCGCTGTTAGTCAAGGAGAAACTTATGAACATATTTACCCAACTAATCCTAATAAAAAACAATACCTCAAATCAGTTTAAAGATAAGACTTCAGAGATAAGCAGCCTGAAGTATGTAAATAATCTTATAGAGATAACCTATATAAACTCAAATAGAACCTATAAGTATAGTCCTTTAAAAGTAAAGGAATTTAAAGAGCCAAAACAAGTTGATTTAAACCAAAAGATTATACTTGTTTCTAGGTTCCCAATTTATTTTGCTATTAAGTGAAGATGTTGTAAGGTAACTAGAGGTATTTGATTTAAATATATAATTGGATAATGTATACGAAGGAGATAAACTAATGAGTAGTATTTATTCAGTATTAATATATGAAAGGGAAATCAATGGAAAAACCTATGAAAATATAGTAGGGTACATAAAAAAAGGAATAAAGGTGTATTATCTAACGGAATCATATGAAGAAGATTTCATGAGGGGCTTAGCAGAAACACAGATTGAGATATTAGTACAATTCATAAATAATTATTTGTTATCTTTGAATTATTACATCTGTTTAAGTATGCAAGTGGGAAATAATTTTATTTTTGAGGACGGAAATATACCAGAGGAGATAAAAAAGGAGATACAGCAGGAAAATTTCAATTTTGAGCAGTATGATATTGAACACTTGAACAAAGATTCTCATATTATTGTTAAAGCAGGTGCTGGAACTGGAAAAACAAAAACAATGATTGATAGAAGTATGTTTTTGAGACATAAGGGCTATTCTAGTTTTAGAAACATGGCAATGATAACATTTACAAACAAGTCGGCCATGCAGATGAAAGCTAAATTAAGTGAACGGCTAGAAGCTTATTATAATATAACTCATGATTACAAGTATCTAGATTGGATTGATGAGTTAAGTGATATGAGAGTTCAAACTATACACTCATTTTCAAAGGGTTTTATTGAACAATTTGGAGATATAATTAAAATAGACAGAAAATCAAAAATTAAGAGCCTGAAATATGAAAAATATAAGATATTGGAAGAACTTATAAACGAGTATAGATTTGCTTATTTTGAGAATTACAAAGAGTATAGATATATACCTCAATATAAATTAATAAAAGCAATTTTAAAGATAGAAAACCATTTAATATCTAGAGGTATAGACATTATAGGTAATGAAAATAAGTTGATTTTGGGAACTGTTATAAGCATAGATAAAGAAAAGGATAATAAATTTAGTCACCTATTAGATTATTTATTATCAAATTTATGCAAGAGAATAAAGGTGTTTAAAGAAAAAAATAGTTTTATTGAATTGAATGACTTGGTTGCAAATCTAAGACAATTTGTAGACATAGAAGGAATAACTAACGAAGTAAATATTAAGTATATTATGGTAGATGAGTTTCAAGATACAGATACTATTCAAGTTCAATTTATTATATGGCTTATAAAAAATTTCGGATGTAAATCTTTTATAGTGGGGGATATAAAGCAAAGTATATATAGATTTAGAGGGGCTGATTATACAGCATTTAGACAATTTGAAGACGAGCTAGAAAGCCAAAATATAAATAGTACTATAGAGAAGAGGAGGCTTAAAAAAAATTATCGTAGTGATAAGAAGATAATTGAAAGTTTAAATGAATTTTTTAGTAATATCGCAAATATTAGTAACACTGAGGAAACTAAATATTTTACTTTCAATGGGGATGATAGATTAGAAGGTGTAATAGAAAATAGTTTTTCTAATGACATAATAAACTATTTCTCTAAGGATGAAAACTCAATAAAAGATGAAATAGTTGAGTATATATTAAGGTTAGTTGAAAAAAATAATATTCATAATGACAATTTAAGGCATGGAGAAAATCAGGAAGAGATTGTTGTACTTGTTAGATCTAATAAGGACTTAGAGGATATAGTAAACAGGATAGAGGAAAAGGGGATAGTTTGCAAAAAAGAAATAAGTGGTGGATTTTATAGAAGCGTAGCGGTTAGAGAGTTTTATGTAATGTTAAAAGCATTATTATATCCTAAGGTTTATATCAATCAATATGCTTTTATTAATTCTTCTTATGGTTTTGGTATAGATAATGATATGATATTTGATAATTTTGATGTCGATAGTAACTATATGAAAAAGATAATAGAAAATAATGAGGAGTACAATAAGTTAAAGCAGTACAAAGAAAAACTTATGAGAGAACCCTTCATGATAGTTTTAAGAGAAATAACAAAAGATTTTGAGCCACATATTAATTATGGAATAAAAAAACTGAGAGAGCGGATAGATATTAAAAATGAAGAAGAAGCTATTAAAAAAATCAGGACAAATTCAACTAATTACGAAATGAATATTATGCATCTGTTTACTATTTTGGATCGTAACTTTTCTAATACAGAAGCTAGTATTTTGGATGTTGAAGAGTTTTTGCAGCGGATGATTCAAACAGAAAATACAGAGGATGAAAAGATGTTATCTTTTGACAATGGGAAATATGACTTAACTTGTATGACAGTACATAAGGCAAAGGGATTAGAATTTGATCATGTTGTGATTCCTAAAACCAATAATGGGTTTTTACATAATAATAAGGATGTTAATATATTCTTGAATATTAACAATAATGGAGAGATAAAAGTAGGTTATTCCGTGAAATTGGAAGATGTATTTATCAAAAACGATATATACACAGATAATATAAATGAAGAGAACAAAGAAATTATTGCTGAAGAGATAAGGCTGCTATATGTTGCAGTAACTAGGGCAAAGAAAAGCATTCACTTGAATAAAAGTAAGCTTGTGAATAATAGTGGTAAAATACATAATTGGATGGAGCTTTTAGAGAGGGGGAACCTGAAGCATGAATAATTTCAGAGTAGAAACTTATAATAATCCAAATAATTTTTATAAAGAAATAAATCATACAGCAGATTCCTTGCACATAGTTGCTACATCAGCTTTATCTATGCACTTAAAATCAGTAAAAGGGCTTAATGAACATAAGAATCATGTATGGACATATGCAAATCTTCAAAAGGCTATTTATAGAGAATGGCATGCAGTAATAAACCAGGTAAAAATAAAAATTGAAATAAGAAGCATTTTAGAACAAATTTGTGGGGAAGAAAAGAGCTATAGATACTTACTAAATGATTTGGATGCAATTTTGAGCGACTACAAATTTTATATTGAAAGTGGAATAAGTATATTAGATGATAGAGAATACCTTAGTAGTCAAATAAAAATAGTGAGAAAAGCCTTTAATATTTTTACGAACAGTTCCTTAGTCAAAGAAACCTATTATAATTATGAAAGGTTTAACAAAGCGGATGTAACTACAAGGCTAAACAAATATTATAAAGAAGTTCTATTTTCAAAAGCCAGCAGAGAAGAAAAAGTGGAACCAGAAACTATAGCTAATATTAATAAGATATATGTGTATAATTTAACTCATATTGATGCAACAAGATTTAATTTTTTTAGAAAATTATCCAAGTTAGGTATAGAGATTATATTTAGAATTCCATATGAAGGATTCCATAAACCTTGGGAGAAAACTTACAAATTTATTGATAAAAACAACTGGAGTGAAGCCTTTCCAGGACCTCAAAACTATACATTGCAAAATAAATATACAGCATATTTAAATGGTGATTTTGATATACAGGACAATAAAAATAAAAATATTTCTTTTAAAGGATATGTGGACCCTTATGAATTTAAATTAAAGCTACAGCAGTATCCCATATTCCAAAATAATTTAGAGTTAATTAAATGGAGAGAAATCAATAATTATGTACATGATATTGAGATCCTTAAAAATGGTATTGAATATAAAAGGGAGAGGGAGTATCTTACTTTTTCAAAGGAAACCTATAATGATATATTTAATGGAACTATATTAAATTACGTAGATAAGAGAAATAATTTTTTTAATTTTAATGAGGGTAGATTTTTGAGAGGAATATATAATTGTAGCTGTGATGAAAATGGTAGCACTATCCTTTTAGATTATAATTCATATTGTGATTGTATTTCGTCAGGTTGGATTGAATTAAAAAACAAATCTAGTGTAATATCAGGAAAGGATGCAAGTGATTTATTAATTGATTTAAAACCATATATGAATGGAATAGAATCAATTGATGATATTATGAATAGACTTAATAGGCTCACATATTTACAGGAATTCAGTATTAATTTTGATAATCTATCAAAGGAAAAAACTGAAGGAGACAGGGTGAAAGAATATTTACATAATCCATTAAAAGTTATATCCTATGTAGATAATGGAAGGTATGAAGTAACTGTAAAACAACTCATTGAGCTTACAAAACGACTAAAAAAATATCTAGAAGAGCTGCTTCCAATGGGAAATAGGATAGATATTAAAGTACACAAAGAGCAACTGATTCAATATTGGAGAAGTATTAGTTATGTTTGTAAAGTAAGAGAAGAAGATACCCAAATGTACAATCAGTTTAAGGCTAATAATGATAGCAAATTGAAAAATAAAATTATTAATTTTCAAAAAATTAATCTCCATTATCTAAGCTTTGAAAGAAATCTAAAGAGATCAATAGATATAGAAACACTATGTACCATCAGTGAAGTAAAGCAATATATGAGGGTAGTGCTTAAAATGTCTAAAGGTGATGATGAGGATGATTCAGAGATAAGTGATTATAACTATATTAAGCTCTTTGACCAAATAGAAGGAATAATGGTAAACGGAACAAAAGAAATATATGTAACAGATTTATCAGAGAAAAGCATTAATAAATATGTTAAGAGCAGAAAAGGTACCACAAATTACTCAGATGAGGTGACATTAAAGAAAGATATTGAATCCTTAAATAATATATATAGCATTGAAGAGATTAATGCAGTAATACAGCAAATAACCATTTCGGATGAAGAAATTATTGGATTTGTAAAATACTATATTGGAGCTTTAATTTCATTTAGCAAAGCAAAGAAAATAGAATTTAGTTGGATTAAAGAAATAAACAATAATGATCAAGAGTCTACCATATATAAAATACTTTCAACCTTATATGGAAATAAAGATGAGCGGATAATGTACTTTAATAATAAAGATAGATTATTAATCAAATATAATGAAAATAAAAATAAGTTATCTAGTTTTAAAAATAATTTAAAATCCTTATATGAGATAAATCAAATTTTAAATAAAGATACTAATATGGAATTTCATAAAGATATAGCACCAACTGCTTGGCTAGATTTAGATCTATGTCCAAGTAAATTCTTTTACTCGGGGATATTAAGTTTTTATCCTGTTTATGAAAGTGACTTCCATCAAAGAATAGTGTTTTCAATAGTAGGTAAACTTCTAAAGTCACAGTTTGAAAATTCTAAGGATGTGGAGAGGTATTTTTACTATTTATTTCCTCAATGGAATAGAACCATGAAAGACAATTTTGTTGATACATCATATCGAAGAGATATTAGAAGAGAGTACAAATTCAAGAATATTTATTTCCCATATCATATAAAGGATATTCAAACCCTTAGAAGCAAGATATATGATAATGCTAGAAGAAAGAGAAGAAATGCATATAGGGAAATGGCAATTAATAGTGTGAAGTATATGAAAGAGTTTATAAAAGAAGATGCTAAATATGATACTGTCAGAGTTAGTAAAGGTGCACACTGTGATATGTGTCCTCACAATATGATATGTTGTAAAGGGGAGTTCGCAATTGAAAGAAGTAACTACTAATTTAGATATAGAAGAGAACTTAGATAAAGAAGAGTTTGTAGAAAATATGAGAAGCTTTTTTAATAAAAGCGCAAAAGCTTGGCAGTCTTATATTTCATATGATTTTATAAAGGAAATAGAATTGTCAGAAACTCAAAGGAAGGTCGTAAATACAGAAAGCAGTCAAATTATAATTAATGGTTCAGCGGGAAGTGGAAAAAGTATAGTTTTATTGTACAAGCTAATAAAAGCTATGATTGAAGAAAAGGAACCTCAAAAATTTTTATACATAAGTTATAATCAAACTCTTATTGAAGATACATTTAAGAGAGCAAGAATGTATAAAGAATTTGAAAATTTAACAAAAAAGCATCAGGTTGTAGATATATGCACTTTTCATAAATTTGCAAGTAACATGTTAAAAGATTTAGGTTATAGTGAAGTGCAGAATATAAAGATAGATTATACTAACATGGAAAAAATAAAAGGAAATGCTTATAGAAGAATAAGTGCACTACTTTATAAGTATAAGGAAAATGGGGAGTTTTATAATAGAATCATTGATGATGAAAAATTATATAAATCACATGACGAGGGTTTTGTTAGAGACGAAATATTATGGATGAAGGCTAATGGATATGTAACGGTAGATTTGTATTTAGATTGCGAGAGAGTTGGAAGGGGTAATACTCCAAGACTAATTAAGAATCAAAGGAAAACTATATTTAAAATATTTGAGGAGTACTCACAAGAAGCAAGAGAAAGAAAATGGACACAAACAAATATTGATTTAGAAGATTATGCTTTAACTTTATTAAAAAAATTTGATGAAATACCAGAGGAAAAGAAATATGATTATATATTTATTGATGAAGTGCAAGATTTTGATGCTATGCAGTTAAAACTACTTGCAATGTTAACACCAAAATCATTAGTCATGGCAGGAGACCCTAAACAAAAGATTTATAAGAGAGCACCTCATAGTTATATTAATTTAGGTATTGATATCAAGAATAATAGTAAGGTTTTAAATGATAATTTTAGGTCTACAGAAGAAATAATGAACCTTGCTAATTCATTAAAATTTAGTGATTTTATTAAAGATAATAGCAAAATTAAATATATTATTAAGGGAGAAAAACCCAAAATAATGTATTTTAACAAGTGGAACAAAGCTTTGGAAAATTTAGGTTCAAAAATAAAGAAGATTCAAGACTTAGAACCAAAAGCTACAGTAGCAATAATAACAAGGGAAGAAGATTCAAAGGCAGCAGGAAACCAGAGTGATATAAAGCAATACTTGGGCAGGTACTGCAAGATAATGAATATAGAACAATATGGTAAAAAATTTCAATTTGAAAATAAAAAACAGGTCATATATACAGATTTATATAATGTAAAAGGATTGGAGTTTGACTATGTATTTTTGCTTCAATTCGATAGTAATCATTATCCAAGTAGAAAAGAAGTAGAGAGTCTGGAGAAGTATTATATTAGAAAAAATTCAGACGAAAAAGAAAGTGACCAAGACAAGGATATTTTAGACTTGCTTAATACTGAAAGAAAGCGACTCTATGTAGCTATGAGTAGGGCTAAGAAATCTTTGGAAATGTTTTGTGTAATGGAAACAGAAAGAGCAATTTCGCCTTTTATTAAAGATTTTGATAAAAATGATTATGAATATTGTAATAAAATTGTTAAAAGGTAATTTAGATTACTAAATAATTAGTGACTAAATTAAACTGTTGTATGCAGTGATTAAATGATATCTATAGTTTATGAATCTTACAGTTACTCAAAGCAAGGGGTTGCTTCACCAATGTCAATAAGTTAAGCAAATCGACAGTTCTACTAAGGGTAGAGTGTATAAAAATATGCGCTCTACTCATTTTTTTTGATAAATTTTAAAAAACA